>WNFA01002443.1_pt1 | contig 23621 bp, 18 predicted proteins | sample 5400481 | NCBI WGS metagenome assembly WNFA01 (sample SAMN13153340, study PRJNA577476) | soil metagenome | isolation source: 120 cm saprolite under Douglas fir tree site 2 hole 1 replicate 2 | place: USA:California | collected 2015-04-18 | reverse complement strand
GTACCGGACGGCTCTGGAGGGCAAGCACCGCAGTATCTCGTCGCGGGATCCCACGGCGGCGAGGGCCAATCTTGCGATTTTACGAGGCTCCGCGTGTACACCTGGAGCGCTTCTCGCAAACGATATGAGACTGCCTACGTCGAAAGCGATCTCTGCGGACATCTGCCGATCCAAGTGTCGAGCCCCCCAGCGGGCCCCGAATTCCGCTTTGCCGAGACCGGTAAGCATGCTGCAGAGAGAACATACGCCATGCATCAGACCGTGGTTCGGCGCGTGAGCAAGCGGTGACCAATGTCGCTGCGCCTCTACGATTGAAGATCAGGCTCTGGCTCAGCTCTCCTTGGGCGATGGTAATCGCGGCGATGGTCCTTCGTCTGGTGGTGATGGGATTTGTTTATACCGACCGGCTGGATCCCGCGCGAGACCATTGGACATTTGGCTGGGAAACGGGAAGAGTTGCCCGATCCATCGCCACCGGCCACGGATTCACGTCTCCTTATTCCGAGCCGACAGGACCCACAACCCTCATACCTCCCGCGTACACCTACTTGGTCGCAGGCGTCTTTAAGCTGTTCGGGATTTACACTGTCTCGTCTGCCCTGGCCATGTTAACCCTGAACAACCTGTTTTCCTCCTTGACGTGCCTGCCAGTCTTTTTCATTGCCCGCAGGGTCTTCGGGCTCTACGCGGCGGTCTGCGCCGGTTGGATATGGGCATTTTTCCCCTACGCGGTGACTCTGGCGAATGTGACTGTCTGGGAAACGACCCTGACCACTCTCCTATTCAGCCTGGTGGTGCTGGCGACGCTAAGCCTCGAGCGCACGACGAGCCTTGGCGCGTGGATGGGTTACGGTGCGTTGTGGGGGCTCGCCGCGCTTACGAATCCAGCCGTTCTCTCCACATTACCTTTTCTCGGCGCCTGGGTATGGCTCCGGCATTGGCGGCGTGGGAAGAATTGCACGGGAGTCGCGGTTGTCGCGTCTCTGGTTTTCCTTGCCGCGATTGCTCCCTGGATCTGGCGTTGCAGCCGAGCCTACGGCCGGTTCGTCGCCTTCCGGGGGAGTCTCGGCCTTGAAGTCCTGGTCGGGAATAGCGACGACACCAGCAGTCCGTCCAATTGGAAGGTGCTCCCGGGGGAAAACCCTGTGGAAATGGAGAAACTGAAGAGGCTTGGCGAGCCTATATACATGGCTGAAAAGCAGCGCGAGGCGAGGGAGCTCATTGCGCGCCGGCCGGTTCGCTTCGCGGGTCTGACTCTGCGGCGAACCCTGTACACTTGGACGGGTCTGTGGGATTTTCCTCCGCGTTGGAGTCTGGAAGATTCAGGTTTGCCGAATGTTCTTACATATACTTTCGTCTCGCTGCTGGCCTTTGCCGGACTCGGCTGGGCGATCCATGATCGCCGGGATGGCATTATTCCTCTCTTGATTCCGTTAATTTGCTTTCCCCCCGCCTATTACCTGACCCATTCCGATATTCGCTTTCGCCATCCGATTGATCCAATCGTTGTCGTTTTCCTGGCGTATGCTGTGATTTCCCTCCGGGACCAGAAATTCCGATTGTCTGCGAAGCTAAACAACCTTCAGCACTCGGAAAGAATCTCTTGAGTGTTGACATTCCAGCGTATTGGTTCGGAGAAGATTTGGGAACACGAGGCACGCGTATGATACCCTGCAGGCTACTTTGCGCCCTAAAATGATGCCACCACTCCATCTCGCCGGGACGTTCGTGAGATTGCCTCACGAGATTCGACACTCATGAAGCTGAGTGTGATCTCACCCACATTGAACGAGGCCGAAAATGTCTCCCGCCTCGTTGAACAACTCGAGGGTGCCCTCGGCGATATCGATTATGAGATTCTCATCGTGGATGATGACTCTCCGGACCTTACCTGGTCGATTGCCGAAAAAATATCATCGACGAATCCTCGCGTGCGGACGCTTCGGCGGATGCAGAACCCCGGATTGAGCGTGGCAGTGATCGACGGGTTCTCCGCCGCCAGTGGCGACGTGGTGGCGTGTATCGACGCGGATTTGCAACATGACCCTTCCATTCTTCCCAGAATGCTTGACGAGCTTCAGGGTGTGGACGTCGTGGTCGGCAGCCGCCACATTGACGGCGGGAGCACGGGGAAATGGAACTGGTTGCGGCGGCTGGAATCCTGGATCGCCACCAAGACGGCCCAATTCCTTCTCGGAGTCAAACTAAAGGATCCGATGTCGGGCTACTTCCTGGTTTGGCGGAAAGATTTCGTTGCGGTAAAGGAGCACCTCGACGGAAAGGGCTTCAAGATTCTCCTGGAAATTCTCGCCAGGCTTCATGGTTCGAGAGTCAAGGAAGTCCCCTATACGTTCCGGCCCCGGACCCATGGCGAGTCCAAATTGTCCAGTAAAGTTGTCCTTCTTTACATTCAGCAATTGTGGCGGCTGTGCAGCACGAGCCGGCATTTTTCCGTGCGACTCTTGAAATCCGCGGTGGTCGGCGGCATCGGAGTGTTCATTAACCTCGCAGTGATGGCGCTTGTGCTCAAGCTGACCAAGGTGCGGGACTGGCGAGCTTCCGCAATCGCCAGCCTGGTAGCTAATATACACAATTATGCCCTGATTAACATCCAGACTCATGCGGACCGCTCGCACCGGGAATTTCGACGGCTGGAGGGCTATATTTCCTATTTGCTGGTAACCGCTGCGGGCCTGGTGCTCACGACGGTGTCCTATGCGGCGCTGATTGGGTGCCTTGCTCGCACGCCTCTCCTTCGAGGTGGCGCTGCTGCACCCGGCTTTTTCATCCGGCTGTCTTGTGAATTCGTCGCCATACTCATTGCCGGCTGGTTCAATTACACAGTAAACGAATTATTCACCTCCCGGAGTTCGCCCGCCTCAATTTGGAGGCTTCGCAAGCATGCTCCGCTTTTTCGTTGAGGGGTGAGACGGATTGGACATTCTGTAGAAACGTCTCCGATGTAGCTTCTGAAGTTGTTGAAAGACCAGGTCTGCTTTCCTTAACCCTTCCGCACCCAGCTGAATGTCGCTTCGACAGGTGCGTGATAATATCCCTCAGGATGATATCGGACATTTTCTAAACCTGAATTTTTCGCACATGGGCAAATTCCATTTCTACCAGCAGCGATGGCCATTCTTGTTCGCCATCCTCTTTGCGACTTTGTTCGCTTCTTCGTGTGAGAATCGCGCGGACCCCGCGCCCATGCCCCCGCAGCTGCCCGCGTTCGAATTCCTCGGCGCATGGGGCGACAAGGGCGACGGCCCCGGAAAGCTCAATGCGCCTGTCGCATTCGCAGCCGATTCGTTGGGGAGGGTCTTCTTTGCGGACCCTGGCGCCGGTTTCGTGCACAAATTCGAATCGAGCGGTACGCCGCTGCTTTCCTTCGAGGATTCTCGCGTCCATCATGCTTCGGGAATTGCAGTCGATAGCGGCGGCGCCATCTACATCGCCGACGCCGAGCGGGGAAACATTCTGATCTTCTTCCCTGATGGAACATTCCTTCGGTCGATGCGCATGCCGCTGCAACGCCATTTTTCTGGCCCGCTGGGCATCAGCGTCGACGACGAGGGCGATCTGTATGTTCCCGATCCCGCGGGCTCGCGCGTCGTGAAATTCAACGGCCGCGGACACTTGTTGAAATCATGGAAAGTCCCGCACGATGCGCCCTCGACGGACGAGCGGCCGCTGGCCGTTGCGGCCACGCAGGATGGCTCGGCTTTCGTCGCGTACCCGAAAACGGGCCGCATCGAGAAGTATTCGCCCGACGGCGCCTGGATCACCTCGTGGATTGCAGCAGAGAGTGACGCCGCAACTCCCAGTGCGATCACCGGATTTGCTGTCGGAGGACAGCACGTGTTCACATTTAGCGCCGCCCCGCCGCGGATTCGCGTATGGACGCTCGACGGCCAGCACCAGATCGATGACAATCTTGGCGGCTACCTGGACGGCGTGGCCGCGCCCCAGATTGCTGTGACGCCGGGCGCGGAACTCATTGTGCTGGACCCTGCTTCCCCGCGTGTATTCCGGTTTCGAATGCATCTTTGACTTGAGGAGCGAGAATGACCTTGTTGCTGCGGGAAGCTGACGTCCGCGCCCTGCTGACCATGCCCATGGCGCTCGAAGCGGTGGAAGAATCCCTGCGCCAACAGGGGAACGGCGAGTTGGCGCTTCATCCGCGGCGGCGGCTGAAGCTGCCCGACAATGCGCTGTTGCATTACATGGCGGCGGGCGATCCCGTCCACGGATTTATGGCAATGAAGCTCTACACGAGCGTACGCGGCGTAGTGCGCTTCGTGGTGCCGCTGTTTCGATCAGCGACCGGCGAAATGGCGGCGCTGATTGAAGCCGACGCGCTAGGCCAGATCCGGACGGGCGCGGCTACAGGGATCGCGACAAAATATCTCGCAAATGCAAACGCGCGCGCCGCGGGCATTATCGGCACGGGCTATCAGGCGCGGACCCAACTGGAAGCTGTCGCGGCCGTCCGCAAGCTTGAGCGAGTGCGCGCGTTTGGGCGGGACACGGAACGCCGCGCGCAATTCTGCCGCGAGATGAGTGCGCGTATCGGCGTCGAAGCGGAACCAGTCGATTCGGGAGAGAAAGCGGTTCGTGGCGCCGACATTGTGATTACGGCAACGTCCGCGATGAAAATAGTGCTCGAGGGGCCCTGGCTGTCACCGGGTGTTCACGTCAACGCGATCGGTGCGAATTGGGCCCAGAAGCGCGAATTGGACAATGCCGCTGTCGCCCGCGCCGACGAAATTGTGGTGGATTCGATCGAGCAAGCAAAAATGGAAGCAGGCGATCTGATCCTGGCGTTTGCAAATGACGCGGCGCGTTGGGATGCCGTGCGCGAGCTTGGCGGGATCGTCGCGGCCAAGATACCGGGCAGAACCGCCGAAAATCAAATCACACTGTTCAAGTCCAATGGAATCGCGGCCTGGGACCTTTCCGTGGCGGTGCGCGTTTACGAACTAGCGGTCGCGCGAGGCATGGGACAATCCATCCCGCTGTGGGAAGCGTCAGGTGCGCAGTAGGTCTTGCGCCTCAAGAATCGAAGCACAGGATCGGGGCAGGCGTTCTGGTAGAATTGCGCGCGACAAGGGAGCCATAATAAAATGCAATTTCTCGAAAAGTTGAAGCCGCTGGGCCTGCTCGTGTTGCGCCTGACGATTGGGGCGAGTTTCCTATTTCACGGTTACCCGAAACTGGGCGACCCCGCACGCTGGCTCAAGGCCTTCCCCGGATTCGGTTTTCCCAGCTATTTCGCTTATATTTCCGGAATCATCGAAGTCTTCGGCGGAGGCCTGCTGGTCCTCGGCCTGTTCACGCGCGGCGCCGCATTACTGCTGGCCATCGAGATGGGGATTGTGTTGGGCCGGACGACACTCCCAGCGGTTGGAATCTACGCGTTCGGAAAATACGAGCTCCCGTTGCTCTTAGGCACGGCGGCTGTGGCGCTCGCAACCACGGGTGCAGGCGTGATTTCGCTCGATGCCTTTACGTTCGAATCCCGGCGAAAGGGGTCGAAGAAATCGAGGCCGAAGGATTAAATCGGGCGGCGTTGCCTGCTTTAATGGGATTGCGGTACAGGCCCCGCCCCGGACGCAGCGTGACTCGTCTCTGCATAAAACTGCGGTGGCGCCAGCGGCAGGATGACCCACGCTACAACGTAAGACAGGATGCCGAACACGAACCCGCTTGCAATCGTGATCAACGTCACAAGGATTCGCACAATGCCTGGGTCGGCTTCGAAATACTGCGCCAGGCCGCCACACACCCCTCCGATTTTTGAATCGGTCGAAGAGCGCATCAGTCGCTTGGGACCAACCGGACGCGCAGCGGCCCCTTCCGCCTGACGTGCTCCGCAACTCGAGCAGAAATTCGAATACTCGGCGATCTCTTTCCTGCAATTCGGGCAAATCATCGCAATCCTCCTGACGAAAACATTCCCTAACCCAACGGCAGTCATCTGCCTTTTATATAATCTTACCTACGCAACGGGATAAAGAAAAGTTTCAGCCTCCGAAGGCTTCCGGCAGGGTGCCACTAGCCTGCATTCTCACAATGATCGGAGTACATGGATCGGCGGTCCCACACTTCGCTTTGCAGCGCGGGGTTTGGTGGCGCCGGCGAGACGCCGGCGCCACCAACCTGCTCTCCCTGCGCAAGATACGATGAGAGCGAAGTTCCTACTAGACTCGTTGTTGGAAATCCAGGCTATGGCCGCCGGAGCACCAGGCAACTGGCGATTATGTCGTGCAACGCCTGCTTCTTCTCGGTAAATCCCGCGGGGATGTAGCCCACCATAAAGGCCATCTCGGAAATCATCCGGCCGACATAACGAATCGAAGCGCGCGAAAATGTGAGCGGACGGCCGGCGAGGTCTGTGACATACAACCTGAGCACTCTCTTGCCAGGCGTTGCCTGCCACGAGGACGCTTCGAAAAAAGCGTAGTAAATCCACATCATTAAAAGGAACACGAGGAATCCCGTCGAGGTCAAGTGAGGGAGCGACTGGAAGAATCCCTGCAGGGTTGAGTAAGGCGCCGCTGAGACCGATTGCTTGTTCGGGTCAGGGAAGACCAGCATCGAGGCAGAATAAAACGAAGCGATGAGTCCGAAGACCAGGGAAAGGATGAATCTGTCAATCAAGAAGGCAATGGCTCGCAGCCAAAATCCCGCATACGTCGGGCGCACCTGCGGCAGCGCAAAGTGTTGAGGGACGGAAACCACTTCAGCCGGCGGGAGCGCCTGCGGAACATAGACAGGCCCAATTTGAGCAACGCTGACAGGAGTTCCACAGCGGGCACAAAAGCTGGTTCCGTCCTGCACTTCCGTTCCGCAATTTTCACAGGTCAGGATCGTCGGCCTCCTGGATAACTCCATGGAAAGCTATCAGCCGACTCATGGCTTGGCAAGAAGATCCGGGGATCCTGCTGCGGAAAAATTTTTAGGCGCGTCAATAGGCCAGCAATTCCTGGACGGCGGCGGTCAGATCGCCCGTCTGCGGAAGAATTTCATCTTCAAGATTGGGATGATAGGCACAGAAGGTGTCCATCGCCGCAACCCGGCGTACCGGGGCGTCCAGCTGATCGAACAGCTGGTCGCCGATGCGCGCTGCGATTTCGGCCCCGTATCCCCAGGAGAGCATGTCCTCATATGCGACGATCACGCGATTGGTCTTGCGCACGGTGGTGGCGATTGCCTCCCAGTCGAATGGCGAAAGCGAGCGGAGATCGATGATTTCCACCGAGATTCCCTTTCGCTCGAGCTCTGCCGCGGCAACTTCGGCGCGGTGCACCACGGCGCCGTACGTGATGATACTGACGTCCGCGCCTTCGCGGACAATGCGCGCACGTCCAAAGGGTATCGTGAAGTCCGGACCGGGATAGGGAGACCGGTTGTAGGGCTGGCGGTACAAATGCTTGTGTTCGAGAAACAGCACCGGATCGTCGCAGCGAATCGCTGTGCGCAAGAGGCCACATAGATCGAGCGCCGTCGAAGGCATTACGACACGGAGTCCCGGGATGTGCGTGAAGATCGCTTCCCCGCTCTGGCTGTGGTAAATCGCTCCGCCCGTGAGGTAGCCGCCTATGGCGACACGGATCACCGCCGGAGCCTTGAACGCGCCGTTCGAACGCCAGCGCAATACGGACAGTTCGTTCCGGAGCTGCATCATGGCCGGCCAGATGTAATCGAAAAACTGAATCTCGGCGACGGGCTTCATGCCGCGCGTGGCCATTCCGATGGCGCTCCCGACGATGCACGCCTCCGCGATCGGCGTGTTGTAGACGCGCGCGGACCCGAAGCGCCGCTGCAAATCTACGGTGGCTTTGAAAACTCCGCCCTTCCCTTTCACATATTTCAGATCGTCTTCGTAGCTGCTATCGGCAACGTCCTGGCCGAACACCACGATCCGCTCATCGCGCGCCATTTCGTCGGCGAGCGTCGCGGACACGCTTTCCACCATGGTTCGCGGCTCACCCGAAAAATGGGGAATCGCTTCGAATCGTTGCGAAGCCGGATCAACGTCCGGCGAATATACGTTTTCGAGTATGCACTCCTTCGCGGGTGGCTCGGCCTCCAGGGCTTTGTCCGTCGCTTCCCGGATTTCGTGGTCCACCGCGGCTTCGAGTTCTTCCAGCTCTTTTTCCTCGACGATGCCTTCGCGGACCAGGAATAGCCCGAATTTCGGGATGGGATCGCGGTGCGCATCCTCCTCAATTTGCCGCGGAGTCTTGTAAAGTTTTTCGTCGTCTGAAAGCGAATGCGAATACGGGCGCGTGACATGCGCGTGCACCAGCGCCGGTCCCTTCCGGGTCCGGCAATGTTCGGCGGCGCTTCTGAGGACCGCATAACTTGCCAGTGGATCGGTGCCGTCACATTCCTCAATGTGCAGGCCTGGATAATTGGCCACCAATTTCGAAATGCTGCCGCCCGCCGTCTGATATTCAACGGGAACGGAAATGGCGTAGCCGTTGTCTTCAATCAGGATCAGCAAGGGGAGAGATTTCAAACAAGCCGCATTCAACGCCTCGAAAAATTCGCCCTCGCTGGTGGAACCGTCTCCTCCGGAAACATAGACGATCTCGTCGGACGGGTGGAGCTCGTTTTTTCCGTGTGTTGCAAGTCGCGCTTGTTCCGCCGCGCGCGGGAATTTCTGGAAATAAACCGACGCTTGGGCCATGCCGACGGCCTGCGTATATTGCATTCCGGTCGCCGAAGACCGCGCAAAGATGTTCAGGCGCGGACTCCCCCAGTGCGAAGGCATCTGACGGCCTCCGGAGTTGGGATCGTCCTTCGCTCCCACCGCATGGAACAACATTTCGAGCGGCGTGATCCCCATCGCCAGGCACAGCGCCCGGTCCCGGTAGTAGGGATAGATCCAGTCGTAACCGGGCCGGAGAATGAGTCCTGCCGCGGCCAGCACGCCTTCGTGACCCGCGCCGCTGATCTGGAAAAATATTTTGTTTTGGCGCTTGAGTTGGATTTCGCGGTCGTCGAGGCGCCGGGAAAGATACATCGTGCGGTAGATCCGGAGAAGGTCCTCCCGAGAGAGGCCCTGGTACCGGCCGGCGTCGAATTTCGCACCTTTGGGGCGAGCCTGAACCGGCATACGATTTCACCTCATCCTGTGGGGTGACTGCCCGGCCTATGCGGACGATATATTATATCGGAAGCTGCTCGGCGAACGAAACATTCGGCAAAAAATCTCGCTACAAATTAATCGACATGGCTGCTGATCGCGTCCGGGAAGGAAGAACGCGCATATCATGTAGTGCCCGCCTTCAGGCGGGCATCGTTTGAATGTACGGTGTCGGCCTGAAGGCCGACGCTCCAAAAACGCTTCACGTATGGGTCACGGTGGGCTTTCCTGGCTTGCATGGTTATCGCTTTATGAAATCGTTGCGAAAAATTCGCGGCGAGCGTTTCGCGTCCCAGGGTGTGGTGGCTGGGGCGGAAACGCTCTGCCGCGCTCATGACGGCGCAACCGGGGGGTGAGCGCCGACATATTGCTGGCGCACGAGGCTTCGCGGCAGCGAAGGTGCGCCGGCAATCTCTACGAATCCGCTTCGGATCCTGCAAATTGCCTGAACAGCGTTTTCTCTCACCTTCCTGTGTCGCTACTGCGTCGGCGCGAGCGGAGTCCCGACAGGATCGGCTGAGGCCGATGACGCGGAACCCATATCCAATACGAACAGCCCTTCGGTAGCCGATGCGGCTACCAGTTGATTTCCACTTTCCCGAGAGCGCAATGCGGAAAACGAGCTGTCGCCGTTGGGGCCTTCCAAATGTCCCCAAGTTTTCCCAGCGTCGCGGGACAGGAAGAGGGCGCCCCTGGTTGTGGAAACCACGATTGCGCTTTTCACCGATGCCATGTCATCCATCGAGAGTTCGGATAAATTGGCCTGGCGCCAGGACTCGCCTGCATCGCGCGAGGTGAAAACGCCGCGATCGCTCGCCAGCACCACCGTGCTCTCGTCGGCTGCCTGGAAATGCAGCGGCCCGCGGGGCTCGACCGGCAGAGCGTGTGCAATCCAGGTCTTGCCGCCATCGCCGGAGATTTCGAGCTGCCGCTGAGTCATGGCCCAAACGTAGGAATTGCCGTTGCCAGTACGGATCGCGCGGACCGGCGAGCCGCTGGCCACTTTGCCGGACGCAGTATCCTGCAGGGGAGCAAACGGAACGGCGCTCCAATTCAATCCGCGATCGCGCGAAACGAACAATCCCTCTTCGGCCGCTGCATACCAGCCGTCGCGGCTGAATGCCACATCATTTACTCTGGCGCGGAACGGGACTGTGAATTTCGCCGCTGCGGACGCTGCGGAATTTGCCGGAGCTTTCGCGCTTCGCGCGGACCCCTTTTTCGGCGTGGTTATTTGGCGCGGTTTCGTTGGCGCGGCCTTTTCGATGATTTGATTCACGGCCACCCAGGACGCCTTCGATTTGTCATAGCGCAGGAGTCCGCCCGGGCCGGGAGCTGCTAACCAGCCGTCAGGAGACCCAAAAACATGGCGCGGCGGGCCCGAGGTGAGCCCGGTGGCAAGCGGAGTCCACGTACGGCCTGCGTCTCCAGTTTCGAGCAGCGGTTCGAAGCTGCTTGTCAGGACAACGAGCGCGCGTTCCGGATGCTGTGGGTCAGCGGCGGCATCCACAATGCGGCGGTGTGAAAAACCCTGATTGGACGCGCGATACGTTTGACCGCCATTCTCACTGACCTGAACGCCCAGCCTCTCCGTGCCCAGGATCAATCGGTCTGAATTCTCAGGATCAATGACCATCGAAAGAATGCTCCAGGAAGCGGGCGTAACCAGGCGCCATATGGCGCCATCATCGGACGTTTTCCAGAGGCCTTCCGTCGTGGCGGCGTAAACGGTATGCGGACGTTTCGGGTCCTGCAAAATGTGCACCGTTCGTCGCGAATCCTTCGGGATACCTTTGAACTTCGTCCAAGTCGATCCGCCATCGGGGCTATGGTAGATGCCGGAACATGCGCTGGCGAACACGTGCGACGCATTATTCTGATCGACCGTGATGCTCATGACGTCCGAATCGTCCACCATCCCTTGATGAATGGGCGCCCAGGTTTTTCCGCCATCTACGGTTTTCCACGGCAGGTGATACGTCCCGGCATAAATCGTGCTGGGATCATGCGGGTCAATCGCGATGGAATCGAAGTTGCGCAGGTCTTCGTGATTCTCCGGAGAAATGCGCGCCCAGCTCTTCCCGGCATCCGTCGAGCGATAGACTCCATCGAGTGCGCCGGCCACAAGGATGTCCGGATTGGAGGGCGCAGCCGCCAGGGCACGTACCGTATGTCCTTCCAGGCCAATGAGTTGCCAGTTATGGCCAGCGTCCGCGCTGCGATAAACGCCGCCACCGTGCGAACTGAGCGTCCAACTGGTGGCGTAGAGCGTGCTCGCCGAGCGCGCATCCACAACGATGGACATGATCACGTCGTCATGATTCGTGCCGATCCGGCCGAGTATCTCCCAATGTTCCCCCGCGTCGCGCGAGCCGAATACATGGCCGTCGGAGGTACCCAGGAACAAGTCCCGAGTGCTGCCGGAAACAGCTGCAAGCGATTGGACGTCCCCACCTGGGGGGCCGACTTGTCGCCAGGTCTGCGCGCTGGCGGGAAATGTGAATAGCAGCATCAAGCAGAAGGTCCAGAAATACCAGAAATAGCGGTGCGATGGCGTTCCCATGAAATAGAGTCCTCCGACCCTGTCTATCGGCATTCTTGTCAACGGACATGATTGGGACTTATACGCTTCACTCCCTTGTTCCAGGAAATTTCTCTTATAAATGCTGGCCTGCCTTGCTGATACGAACCGAACCGTCCAGGTTCCACACGTTAGTCCAATCAGGTTGCTTGGAACAGAATCCAGGATCGACGCTTCGAATCTTCGCGGGATTCACGTAGTTATACATGCGATTCGGACCCCAGCGCTCAATCTTTTTAGTCTCACATTTCATGATGATATCGCTGGATCGTCGAGCAGATTCAATCCTAAAAATCGCCCAATTATAGCCAGTCAGCCCGTCCATGCGTTTGTCTTCATCAGGATACATCCACCCGAAAAGAACCTCCTCAGTAGCGTCTCTCATGACGATCTTGGGCCTATTCTATAGGAACTGGCGAACTCCGACAGTGCGCGGCGAATTGTGGCGATCTGCCAGAGTCGCCACCTCGGGATCGAAATGGTTCGTCGCACTCCGCGCATCTTTGAAGCCCAACTTTATCTAAGTCCAATGGAGTCATGTATATAATCCCCCACTTTAATTGTAGGTGATCACTAGCGTCCCACTGGTGAGGATCATGATATATCCGGGGTATCCTCCCCCTCTGCCGCTTCCACCACTCGTCTTGTAAAAGGTGAAATTGAACGTGCCAGTTCCCGCGAAGGTGCCATTGTCGCCGTCATTGGTGGTTCCCTGAAAGGTGACTGACAACTGCATGACATGACCGAGACTATCCTTCGTCGTTGTGGCGCTGGTGATTGTCGCTTGCCCGAGGTCCGCGACGCCGTTGAATAGAATGAATCCCGTTGCTGGAGAGTTGTTGTAGTAAACATCCAACCAGAACGTGCCGCCAACATTGGCCGGGATTCCAGAACAGTTGAGCGGATAGGAGTTTCGTCCACAGGAGTACCCTGCCGTTGGCACGCTTGCGGCAATTTGTGATTGCTGCCCTGGAGTTTCATCTTGTGCGTGTGCATGGGGTGTAAGAGCCAGTGCTAGAACTGTCAGTGCGAATGCCGCAGCTTTCCTCACGGTGAACCCCCTCAGTTTAGTTGTGAATTTGGGACTTACTCTGCCTCCCTTCCTCGGACACTCCTTTCACTCTGTCTCCATTTCGGAGCAGCGAAATCCTTCGGAATCCTTGAAGTTGTAGAGGGTATCCCCGTCATCGCATGGGGCCGCAACCGGGTTGGTTGAATCTCGTTCCGCCACGAACTCGCCTCGCAAATTTTCATCGTCTTTCAGCATCCGCGGGAGTTAACTATGTAATTCCAACATGATTACGGACGAATGGCCGACACCGCAGCCAGACTTCAATCCCAAGGGTAACGACATGGAGAGAAAGAAAATGCTGGTCGGAAGGACAGAATCGGGGCAATCGTGTTCCCTGTTCGTTCGGACAGCCGGCAATATAAGCTTGTGGCCAGCCCTCCAGTAATCTGTAAAGATATGGCAAGTAATAGAACGATTTGAAGATCTAAGCAGCTCTCCAAGCTTTATGGGGACCCGTACCATACACGACACGGATGGCTTAGAAGAAAAGAGTTAGAAAAGCTCGGTGGTCTATTGCATTGCCCGTAGTTCAGGCGGGTTTAAAGAACCGTCCGGGAGAGTGGCAAATGATTCTTCCAGCGATGAAGGTTCTGACCATTTGGACGGTAAGCGCATTGGCGGCTGGTTTCGGGTTGGGAGCGGTTATTCGAACGTCTGAACGCCTGCATAAAGTTGAGATTTTGGACGCACTCTTTTCGACCTTGGCTGGCCGGCAAACGGCGCGTTAAGGGCAACTTCACCCTGGGCCACTATGGCCCGCCACGCAGGGACCTGACTTGTACACGGTCAAACCCTCCTGAACCGCTCAATCCAAGGAGTCGTACAGGTCCTCCGTCGTTGCGAACTCCGGGCCACCGGGGCGAACGACCTTTGGTTTCGCTGTTTTGAATGGCTCTTCGGTAGGAATCCTTTCAAGCCAGCGCTGGCGCGACAGCTTCTCATGATCGGAAAAGTCCAGACGCACAATCATTCGAATCTCGGAAGCTGCGGCAGGGCTTGAGCCAGATTTGCGTTCGCCCTCGCCGGCGGGTTTAGCCTTTGCTTTCGACGCAGGCTTTGCTTTTGTACTCCCTTTGGGAGCTTTTGGAGGAGGGTCATTCGGAGTATCCTGCTTTGCTTCCAGATCCTTGCGCTGAAACTTAAGCTGCAGTTTCTTGTCCAGCCGGAATCCCTGCCGCCAACCCTCAATGCGATGACGCGCCTGTTGGGCCGCGTCTTCGTTGCCGCCAAAATCGAAAATCAAAAAAGAATATGACATGCCATGAATATGGGCGGGCACGGCCTTCCATGTCAAGACACATGCCCCTCTATTTTGCTCCCTGATAGTTGTATCCAAGCGCGCAAGGATAGTATCCTTGGGGTTAAGAGATCCCATGAGGCTGAAGGACATTCCGCGAAAGCTCTTGACAGTCGTGGCGCTCTTTGGATTGTTGGCGGCGAGTACGCCGGCGCTCGCGGAGTCCCTTACCGCTTCCGATTCACTTGTCTGCTGCAAGACTGCCTATTGTCCTGTGCACCATCGCCAGATCCGCGACATACAAAAGGACAAGAACAATTGCGATGCGCGGGGCAAGCCCGCAGGGTCCGATTGCTCGATGCGAGCTTGCGACCCAACGCCCAATCAGGCCGTGGGGACCGCCCCGTTCACTCTAGCAGCACCCATTACGATTCTCTATGAAGCAACCACGCAGCCCGCCCCGGTCTCATTGTCCGCTTTCGCTCCTTACGTGGTCAGTCTCCCCTCCACACCGCCGCCTCGCATACTTCCGAGCTAATTAAGTCACTTACATTCATTCAGAGGGTAAGTTCCGCCGTGTCGAAATCTCTTCCATGCGGCGAGACTCGGATTTTTCGCCTAGCGAGGAAGCTGATGAGTTTCATAGAGCGTTTCACTTATCTTGCAGCAATTCTTGTTTTAACAGCCTCCGTGCTGATGTTTGGTCCGATACCTGCCCGTGCCGATGTTTTCGGCACCGTGCGCGGCATTGTGCACGACCCTCAACACCGGCCAATCGAAGGCGCGGAAATCCTACTCTCGGCGCGAAATCTGGATTGGAAGCGCAGAGCGAAGTCGGACGCAAACGGCGAATTCCTGATTGACGCCGTTCCCGCGGGCGAGTACACCATCGAAATCACGAGCGAGAATTTTCAGACCGTACGCACACCTATCGTTGTAAATGTTGGGAACGCCCCAGTTCTGCACTTCCCAATGGAATTGGCTTCCGTCCAGTCAAGCGTCAGCGTTTCAGCGCAGCCCGAAGTGTTGGCTCCGGATGCGGTTACGAATTCCGTCCCAGGCGCCTACTTGGTGCATGACCAGCTCCACATCCGAGGGGGGCACCAGGTGTCATGGCTCGTGGACGGCGTGCCTGTGCCCAATACCAACATTGCGAGCAACGTTGGCACGCAGTTCCATCCCGGTGACATCGAAACCCTCGAGGTGCAGCGTGGGGGCTTGTCCGCCGACTCCGGCGACCGCACGTACGGGGTACTGAATGTGGTGACCCGCAGCGGGTTCGAACGCAATCGCGAAGCCGATCTGACCATCAACGCAGGGAGCTTCTACCGCACCGATGATCAACTGAGCTTCGGGGACCACAGCGACCGGTTTGCTTATTACGTCAGCGCGAATGGTTATCGGACCAATCTGGGTCTGGCTACTCCCACCGCCGAGGTGGTTCATGACGCTTCGAATGGATACGGCGGCTTCGGCTCGTTCATTTACAACGCCACGCCTTCAGATCAGCTTCGACTGGTGACCTCGATTCGAAATGATTATTTCCAGGTTCCCGTGGGACCGGATGATCCCTCGGCCGCCGATCTTCAGCGTGAAAGAGATGCCTTCGTGAATTTTTCCTGGGTGCATACCGTGGGAACGGGCCTGCTTGTGACAATTTCGCCGTTCTATCATTACAACCGAGCGGCGTTCGACGGCGGCCCCAACGACACTCCAACAATTGCCACGGACCACCGGGATTCACAGTATGCAGGCGTGCAGGCAACATTCGAAATCGTTCGTGGGAAGCACAACGCGCATTTCGGCATTTATGGTTTTGCACAGCATGATGACGCTCTTTTCGGCGTCGTCGAGAATCCTCAGCAGGTCCCGCCGGCCCCGCCGGTACGACAACAGCAGACACTCGATGGCAACCTCGAGGCAGTCTTTGCCGAGGACCAATATCAGCCTTGGCAGTGGCTCACGCTCTCAGGGGGTTTGCGACTGACACATTTTGGCGGGCCGGCCAGTGAGAATGCAGCGAGTCCGCGCGCGGGAGCTTCCGTGCGGCTACCTCATCTTCGGTGGGTTCTGCGCGGTTTCTACGGGCGTTACTACCAGGCGCCGCCGCTTTCAACTGTCGGCGGACCCGGAACGATACTTACCCTCTCTCCCGGACAAGGTTTCCTTCGGCTGTATGGCGAGCGGGACGAACAGCGTGAGTTTGGCCTCACGATTCCCATGGCCGGGTGGATCGTCGATGTTGCGAATTTCAGAACCAACGCGCGCGATTACCTCGATCATGACGTGCTCGAGAATTCCAATATTTTCTTTCCTCTTACCGTTGCCAGCGCACGGATGCGCGGATGGGAAGGAACGGTCCGCTCGCCGAAGATCCGCGGCATCGCTCAATTCCACTTTGTCTATTCCTATCAGTTCGCGCAAGGCCGCGGCGGAGTAACGGGCGGGCTCACGGATTTCAGCTCTCCCGGAAACGATTTTTACTTTCTGGATCACGACCAGCGGCACACGCTAAACACAGGATTCGATGTTTCGCTGCCTGGGGAGACCTGGGTTTCCCCGAATGTTTCTTTCGGCTCAGGATTCCTGGATGGAAACGGCCCGTCACATTTGGGTCCGCATACGGAGGCGAACATTTCGATTGGTAAGTCGTTCGGCGAGAAGTGGTCTGTCTCGGCAACGGCGCTCAACGTGAGCAACTCCCGCTATCTGGAAGACAATAGCAACACCTTCGGCGGAACACACTTCAACTATCCCCGCCAGCTTTCCGTCCAATTAAAGTATCGGTTTCACTACTGAACCGGCAAAGAATTTAGCCACAGATGAACACAGATAAACACTGATTAAAGATATTGAGTCGCAAGAGAAGACCTTGCTAAGATGCGCACTTTTATTCTTGTTTCTTATCTGTATGTTTCTGTGTCCATCCGTGGTTTCCCCTTTTTCGCGAGAAAACACGGCCCACGCCGGTGGAGCCGCATGAGGGCGCGGCTCCGACATGGGCCGTGGTCTCCGCTAAGGGACGCTTGCGGAGATCTCGACGGAATATGCGCTTTCCACACTCCGCGCATCGACCGAAGTCACCACGTAAAAGTAGGTCTGGCCAGCTTGAACAGTGGAGTCTGTGTAGGTCGTCGTTTGGACTGGAGTCGCGGATAGCTTCGTGTACGGGCCACCCGATTTTGTGCTGGAGTAGCTGTAATAGCCCGTCACGGCGGATGTACTTGGGGTCCAGGACAAGATCACAGAATGATTGACTTGCGCCAGTCCTGCGCCGGAAAGTGCAATCGTGTCCGGTGAATTCGAGGCGTTACTTGCCACCGTAGCTTGCCCCGTCACACTCCCGGTTGCCGCAGGGGTGAACGTCGCGGTCAAGGTTGCCGCCTGCCCGGGATTCAGAATTAGTCCAGTGGAAATGCCGCTTGCATAAAAGCCCGCGCCGGAGACACTGACATTCGAAATGGTGATATTGGAATTCCCGGCGTTGGTCAGCGTCACGGTCTGACTGCTGCTGGTGGACAAGTTCACGTTGCCAAAGTTCAATGCCGTCGAACTGGAGTTGAGGATCAGGGTTGCTGCGTTGACCGTGAGGGTCGCTGCGGTACTGGCGGCATAGCCCGCGCTGTTGCTCACCGTCACGCTGAATTGCGCACCACTGTCAGAAGTGGTTTCCGGCGGGGTTGTGTACGTCGACGACATCGCCCCGCTGATCGTGGTCCCGTTCTTCTTCCATTGATACATCATCGGCGCCGTGCCAGTTGCCGCTACCGTGAATGTCGCCGTCTGTCCGGCGATGACGGTCTTGCTGACGGGTTGCGATGAGATCACCGGAGGTTGCGCCAGCGTTGGCGCGCTGACACCGTTGCCGCTCAGGGCTACCACGATTGTCGAACCATTGCCGCGAGTGAAAACCAAGGTGCAGGCATACGATTGCGCCGCGACGGGACTAAACGTAACAGAGAAAGTCAGGCTCCCACCTGAATTCAAGGTAATTGGCAGAGAAGGCCCGGAATAGAAAAATTGCGCCCCAGACAAGGAAGCGCTCGAGATCGTGGCTCTGTGCTTGCCGTTGTTGGATAATTTCACCGCAATGGGCGCGCTGGTGGTTCCCACCGCTTGATTGCCGAAATTCACGTTCGAGGGGCTTGCGGTCACATTGGCCTGCGCCGGAGTGCCAAATAGAAACAAGAGTGTGACAAGGATCGCCGGGTTAAGAATTTTTTCTTTGATCTTCCCGGTGGCGGGCATCTTGTTCCCCATTTCAACCTTCTACCGGGCTCCCGAGACAGCGCCGGCTCGCGTAGGTGATGAGAAGATTTAGCTGCACGAACTGAGCCCCCGACCCTGAGGCAGAGTAGTTCACGGCAGAAAAGCAGCTCAACTGGTCGTCCGGACGGAATCAGTACAGGAAGGAAACGGCCACTCGATGAAAAGACAATGTTGCCTAATCGACAGTGACGAGCGCGAGGCAGAGCTGCATCGCACCTGGCTTGGAATTGCCCGATGAAATGGAAAGAAAAAAATTCGCTTTGAGAAATGGCCAAGTAAGATCGCTCGGGCCCCGGCGATAGCGACCCGGCGAATTTGGTGCCTTTCGACAATATTCTTGAGAAAGGGCGTTGCGCAGTCAGGACCGGCGTGCTAGCTTAAGCGAACAAAAGGCGAATTGAAGCGGGGGTACGGAATGTCTCAATCACTGGCGGTGGGCCCTGCACGGGATGCGGTCACGCTCGCCCGTGTTCGCGAGATCGTCGAACAACTCACCGCGCGGGACCGCTCCGGCGAGATCCTGACCGTCGTGCACCATATCCCCGCGCGCGAGGCGAAGTTTGCGCCGATGCCGGAGTGGATTCGCGAGGAACTTGCATCTGTTTACGGTGAGAAAGGTGTTGGCCAGTTGTACAGCCATCAGGCTGCTGCCGCGGCAGCCGTTCACGCTGGGCGCAATGCGGTCGTTGTGACGCCTACGGCCTCCGGCAAGACTCTCTGCTACAACCTGCCCGTTCTCAATGCCGTGCTTGAAAACCCGGACACTCGCGCGCTGTATCTTTTCCCCACCAAGGCGCTCGCGCAGGACCAACTCTCCGAGTTGCACGATCTGTCCGCGCGCCTCGATCATCGTTTCGGAGTGTTTACCTACGACGGCGATACCCCAGCCGACGCCCGCAAGGCGATCCGCGAGCGAGGGCACATCGTGCTCTCCAACCCGGACATGCTGCATACCGGCATCCTGCCGCACCACACGCGATGGCAGCGGCTGTTTGAGAACCTGCGCTTCGTGGTGCTCGACGAGGTGCACACGTATCGCGGCGTCTTCGGTAGCCACCTGGCCAACGTGCTGCGGCGGCTGCGGCGCATTGCCCGGTTCTACGGTTCGGACCCGCAATTCATTTGTTCGTCGGCGACGATTGCGAATCCGGGCGAGCTGGCGTCACGCCTGGCCGAAACTGAATTTGACGTGATCGAGGAAAACGGCGCGCCCGCGGGGGAAAAATTCTTCATTTTTTACAATCCCCCGGTGGTGAATCGTTTTCTCGGCATCCGTCGCAGCTACATCAATGAAACGTCGCGCGTCGCGCAGGAATTCCTGAAACACAATTTGCAGACCCTGGTCTTCGCCAACTCGCGGCTGAACACCGAAGTGTTGCTCACCTATCTGCAACAGGCGAATCCCATGCCGCCCGGCCAGCCACCCGTAGTTCGCGGCTACCGCGGAGGCTACCTGCCGGGCGAACGGCGCGAGATCGAGCGCGGTCTGCGCCAAGGGCGGATTCGCGGCGTCGTGTCAACCAACGCGCTGGAGCTTGGAATCGACGTCGGTTCGCTCGACGCCACGGTCATGGCGGGCTATCCTGGCACGATCGCATCCACTTGGCAGCGGGCAGGCCGCGCCGGACGCCGCAGCGGCAGTTCTTGCGCTGTTCTGGTGGCTTCCTCGGCCCCGCTGGACCAATTTATCGTGCAACACCCGAACTATTTCTTCGAACGGTCGCCCGAGCATGCCTTCGTCCAGCCGGATAATCTGGAAATCCTCGTGAATCACTTGAAGTGTGCAGCGTTCGAATTGCCTATCGCGTCCACTGAAACATACGGAGGTGTGGACGTCCCCGAACTCTGCGAACGGCTGGCCGAAGCGGGTTTTCTCCATCGAACCGGTGAGCATTGGCACTGGACGCAGGAGGCCTATCCTGCCGACACCGTAAGCCTGCGCTCGGTGACTTCGGACAATTTCGTGATTGTGGATACGACCCGCGAAACCGAAGTGATCGGAGAAGTGGATTTCTCCAGTGCGCTGACGATGGTTCATCCAAAGGCGATTTATCTCCACCAGGGGCAGCAATATCACGTCGATGCGCTCGATTTTACGGAACGCAAGGCCTACGTGAAGCGCGTCGACGTGGACTACTACACCGACGCCATCCGGTACACGCAGGTGCGGGTGCTCGAGCGCGCGGCAGCCGAGCGAATTATCGCATCCGGCGCCGATGCATATGCAGCAGGGTCCCACGGCGACGTGCTGGTGCGCTCGCAAGTCATCGGCTTCAAGAAAATCAAATTCTTCACGAATGAAAATATCGGCGATGGGAAACTCGAACTTCCGGAAAACGAAATGCATACGACAGCATTCTGGCTGACGCTCGAACGTCCGCTGGTGGAGTCTTTGCCGTTTTCCTTGAGCGACCGCCAAAGCGGGATGTTCGGTTTGGTCCATGCTCTCGCGTCGATCGCCACATTATTTTTGATGTGCGACGCGCGCGACCTGGGCACGGCGATTGGAGAGCGCCCGCCCTCGCCTGGCTTGGAAATCGAATGGGAGGAGGCGCATGATCTGAAAGCTGTTACAGCGCTTGCCGAAAAGGAACTCTTCGAGCCCAATTTGTATCTCTACGACGCGTATCCCGGCGGAATCGGATTCTCCGAACCGCTCTACCGGACGCACAGCTTGTTGCTCTCAAAGACGCGCGAACTGATCGCCGCATGCCCGTGCGAAAACGGGTGCCCGTCTTGCGTCGGCCCACTGGGAGAGCGCGGCGAGCGCGCAAAAGAGGCGGCGCTGGCAATCCTCTCGCGCCTCGGCGCAGAAAAGAATTTGAAACCTCGGATGCACACTGATGAACACGGATAAGAGAACGGCAGACAAACAAATGAAGGGTCGCATTTCTTTCTTGCAGAGCAGGTCTTGCCTATCTCTTTTACATTCCGTCCAGTCTCTTTCCCTGTCTTTTTTCTTAATCCGTGTTAATCCGCGTGAATCCGTGGTTCCAAAGCCTTTCTCTGCGCCCCTGTGCCTCTGTGGCAATTGGGGAGTTCCCATTTGAACCTCGCCGACAAATTCGCGCACGTTGCTGCGTTGCGGCCTGCGTGCAAGCGCGATATTGAACCTGCGCGCACAACGGACCTCCCTGCGGAGTGCGATCGTCTCGCGCAACTTCTCGGCGCTCAGGCCAGGCGGAATCGCTACGGGGAGCACTTGTCGTTGCGACGATGGTATGCAACGCCCAAGATGTGTTCGGCCGACGTGTGTTCGCTCTCTTTGCTGCTGCCCCAGGGAACTCTCGACGCGCGCACCGTCGCAAAATCCGCCGCCGATCCAGAGCAATGGCTCTTTCTCGACACGGAAACGACGGGACTGGCAGGAGGAACGGGCACGTACGCATTTCTGGTGGGCCTTGCGTGGTGGGACGCTGGAGGATTGCAGGTCGAGCAATTCTTTATGCGCGATCTTGATGAGGAACATTCGCTTCTGCTGGAGCTATCCGAGCGGATGTCGAAGCGGCCCGTGCTCGTGACTTTCAACGGAAAGAGTTTCGATTGGCCGCTGCTCGAAACGCGCTACCGCATGACGCGCGCCATCGCTTCCTGCACGCCCAAGCTGCACTTTGATTTGCTGCATCCCGCACGCCAGCTTTGGCGGCCGCGGCTTGGGTCCGTGCGGCTCAAGGAACTTGAGCGTCATGTTCTGGGCGATGAAAACCGCGCGCTCGAATGGTCGCGGCATGATGACATCGATTCCTCGCTGATCCCGCAAATGTATTTTGATTATCTCCGCGGCGGGCCCGCTGAGCCGCTGGCCGGAATTTTCCGCCACAACCAGATGGATTTGCGCGGGCTGGCTGCACTGGCTGGAAAGATTCTGACTCTGTTTGATAGCGGCCACGGTTTTCCTGACGCAGCGCACCACAGCACCCAGGACCCGCTCGACCTCTACGGATTGTCCCGATTGATGCAACGGCGCGGAGAATCGGCCCGCGCGCGTGAACTGTATGAAACTGCCTTGCGCTCAGGGCTTCCGCGACACGTCGAGCGTCTCGCCCAGCGCGAACTCGCCCGCCTTGCGAAGCGCGAACACGATTACACACGTGCGACATCGCTCTGGGAGGAATTGCGGCGAGCATCGGAATCGGCCAAGGGCCACAAACCTGCAGTTACTCTGGAGGACGCCCAGAATGCGCTAGAGGCTGCCATCGAAGCTGCGGAACAGCTTGCGATTTACTTCGAGCACCGGCAGAAGCAGCCGCAGCGTGCCGCCGAATTGACCTCTCACGCCATCGCCGAATTGCGAAGCGCGCAGCGCGATGGTGGAATCGCAGGGGCGCGCGCCGACAAGATCGAAGTCCGGCTCACCCGTCGACTCTCAAGGTTGGAGCGCCGCTGTGCGGCTAGGACAACGCCCGAACTGCTTCGGGCTGGGAACTCCTCGTAGTGGGCTACTTTCGGCTGGCCCGACTTCTCGTGCACTGATATTGTAGAATTAAGGAACTCTTCAGGACGCGAGAGATCAAGCGTAGTCGGTGTTGTATACTTCTCCCCATGCAATTTATTCTCAAGGCGCTGTTGGCTGCTATTGGCATCGCCATAGTCGCCGGAATTCTACCTACTTCGGGCGAAGCGGGCACCCAGAAGGGTTGCGACGGGGCACAGGAGAGACAGGCACTTCAGCAAGCCGAGCCGAAGGACTGGGGCAGTCTTTACCGTTTATTTAAACAGTTCGGCGGGTGTGATGACGGTGCGATCGGCGAAGGATTTAGCGAGGATGTAGCGCAATTATTTTCAAAGCAGTGGACGCGTCTAGATACACTGGGCCGTCTCACTACAACAGATAAAGCGTTTGAGCAATTTGTTCTCCGTCACATTGATGCAACGCTATCCAGTGACGAACTGAAGGCCATTGGTAATAATTCAAGGTTTCATTGCCCATCGGGTGAGAAACGGCTATGTCAGCTGGTCCGGGTAAGAGTACAAAGTAGTCTCGATGAGATGCGCAGATATTCAAAGTAAACCGTTCAAGTCCTCAAATCTGCAAAGCATACCCACAGCTCTAGCTTTGTGATCGTTGCTTGGATCGCTGTCTGCTTTACCCGGCTTCTGTCTTTGAACCTCCGCCCCCGAGTGTGCAAGCGCTCGTCTGCAGCGCCATCGACATCTGGCTCATCGTGCCGTGGGCAGCGTGGGCCGACCGGCATCGGCGATCATTCCCGGAAAGACCGGGATCATCGTAACCTTGACGCGCGATTCGCCGGGCTTCACCGGCACGACTGGCCCTACGGGCCATCCCAACTCCATGGTAAGGTGATCGAAC
>WNFA01001827.1_pt1 | contig 23660 bp, 20 predicted proteins | sample 5400481 | NCBI WGS metagenome assembly WNFA01 (sample SAMN13153340, study PRJNA577476) | soil metagenome | isolation source: 120 cm saprolite under Douglas fir tree site 2 hole 1 replicate 2 | place: USA:California | collected 2015-04-18 | reverse complement strand
TTCTCGACGACGGCCCGGCCAGGTTCGACAGCATCTCCCCGGGCGGGGGCAGCGGATCGAACCGCTGGTACCAGGTCGTGCTGCGCGAAGGGCGAAACCGCGAGGTGAGGCGCATGTTCGAGTCGCTTGGAATCACCGTCAGCCGCCTGATGCGCGTGCGGGTCGGGCCGGTCCTGCTGCCGTCGCATCTGCGGCGAGGGCAATGGCGCGAGCTCGAGCCCAGGGATGCCGCGCGGCTGCTGGCTGCGCTCGAGCCGCGCGCGTGAAGCTCCACCGGACCGTCTTTCCATTGTTCCGGGTGAAGTTTCTTGCTATACTTTCCGCGCTTTTGAGATGGGCTTTCGAGCCCATTTTTTATTTATGCCTAGGAGTTGCGCGTGGTCGTGAACGCGCTTGAATCCTTGCTCGAGCGTACGGTCGGCGGGCTGGGGTACGGGCTGGCCGACTTTGAATATGTCAATAACGGTAGGATGTTACGAGTGTTTATTGAGAAGATACATGAATCTGGGTCGGACCGGGCGGGGGTCACCCTTGCTGACTGCGCATCCGTGAGCCAGCAGCTGCAGCGGGTATTCGAAGTCGAAGGGATCGATTACGACCGGCTGGAGGTTTCCTCCCCGGGCCTGGACCGCCGCCTGAAAAAGGCGGCGGATTTTGCCCGTTTTGCCGGCCATGAAGCCCAGGTGCGCCTGCGCCATCCGGTCAACGGCCGCCGGAATTTCACCGGCATCGTTCGCAGCGTGGAAGGCGAGCGGGTCGAATTCGACTACGACAGCGGCCGGCTCGCGTTCGACCTCGCCGAGCTCGAGCGCGCGCGCTTGGTGCCCAAGCCATGATGCCCGAGGGATACATGAGTCGCGAGCTGTTGCTGCAGGCGGACGCGCTCGCCCGGGAGAAGAACGTCCACAAAGACGTGGTGTTCGGCGCTCTGGAGATGGCGATCGCGTCCGCGACGAAGAAGAAGTTCACCGAAGACGTCGATGTGCGCGTCGCGATCGACCGCAACACGGGGGACTTCGAGTCCTTCCGCCGCTGGCAGGTGGTGTCCGACGAATTGGTGGAGAATCCGTCGCAGCAGATCGCTTTTTCCGAGGCCCAGAAGCAGTACCCGGACATCCAGCTCGGGGATTATATCGAGGAGGCTCTGGAGCCGATCGATTTCGGCCGCATCGGCGCGCAAACCGCGAAACAGGTGATCCTGCAGAGGATCCGCGACGCCGAGCGTGAGCAGCTGCTGAATGATTTTCTCGGCCGCGGCGAAAAGCTCATCAACGGCGCGATAAAGCGCGTCGAGCGCGGCAACGCGATCATCGAGGTCGGGCGCGTCGAGGCGGTGCTGCCGCGCGACCAGATGATCCCCAAGGAGAATTTGCGGGTAGGCGACCGCGTGCGCGCCTTTGTCATGCGCATCGACCGCAACGTGCGCGGGCCGCAGCTGGTGCTCTCGCGCACCGCGCCCGAATTCATCATGGAGCTGTTCCGGCTCGAAGTCCCGGAAATCGAGGAGGGGCTGCTCGAGATCAAGTCGGCCGCGCGCGATCCGGGCATCCGCGCCAAGATCGCGGTGCATTCCCGGGACAAGCGCATCGACCCGATCGGCACCTGCGTCGGCATGCGCGGGGCGCGCGTGCAGGCGGTCACGCAAGAACTCGCGGGCGAGCGCGTGGACATCGTGCTGTGGTCGGAGGACCCGGCGCAGTTCGTGATCGGCGCGCTCGCGCCGGCCGAGGTGTCCTCGATCCTCGTGGATGAGGACAAGCACGCCATGGACGTGGTGGTGGACGAGGAGAACCTCGCCATCGCGATCGGTCGAAGCGGACAAAACGTGAGACTGGCCTCGGAGCTGACCGGCTGGACCATCAACCTCATGACCGAGGCGGAGTCGCAGAAGAAAAACGAGGAGGAAGCTTCTTCGGTGAGAAAGGTCTTCATGGAGCGGCTCGACGTCGACGAGGAGGTTGCGAACACCCTCATCCAGGAGGGCTTCTCGACCCTGGAGGAGGTGGCCTACGTGCCGATCAACGAGATGATGGAGATCGAAGGCTTCGACGAGGCCACAGTGAACGAGCTTCGCAACCGCGCGCGCGACGCGCTCCTGGTGCAGGCGATCGCGAGCGAGGAACAGGCGGAGAACCTCGATCCGGCGCTGCTCGGCCTGGAGGGAATGGACAAAGACCTGGCGACGAAGCTCGCCAGGTCCGGGGTGAAGACTCGCGACGACCTGGCCGATCTCGCCACGGATGACCTCGTCGAGATGGCCGGAGTCGACGCCGAGCGTGCCAAGAGCCTGATCATGAAGGCACGCGAACACTGGTTTGCGCAGGAGTAAGGCCGGCCCATGGCCCAGATGAGCGTTGCCCAATTCGCCGGCGAGCTGAAAGTGCCGCCGTCGCAGCTGCTCGAGCAGCTGCGGGCGGCGGGGGTGCACAAGCAGGTGGCCGAAGACGTTCTTTCGGAGCAGGACAAGACCCGGCTCCTGGAATACCTGCGCAAGTCGCACGGCTCGTCCGAACCCAAGAACAAGATCACCCTGACGCGCAAGCAGACTTCCGAGATCATCAAGAAGTCGGATGCGAGCGGCAAAGCGCGCACCATCCAGGTCGAAGTCAAGAAGAAACGCATCTTCGTCAAACGCGATGCGGAGCCGGGTGCGCCGCCGGAGGCGCCCGGCCCCTCCGGGATCGCGGTCGATACGCGCGAAGCGGAGTTACGCGACGAGGAACAGCGCCGGCACGAGGAGTTGGCGGCGCGGCAGGCCGCGGACGTGGCAGAGAAACAGGAGCGCGAGCGCAAGCTCGCCGAGGGCAAGCCGAGCGAGGCGAAAACGCCGGCGCCGGGGCCCGCTGCCGACACCACGCTGCACAAGCCGAAGGTTGCGCCGGGGGCCGAAAAGAAGGGTGCGAAGAAGGCGAAGGAAATCAAGGTCTGGAAGGACGAGGGCGTCAAGCGCCGCACGATCAAGACGCGCGGGGACGTGCAGGGCGCCTCGGGCTGGCATACGCCCAAGGGTGCGAGGCACAGGACCGCGGCTGCGCCGGCGGCTGAAAGCGCGCAACAGTTCAGCGCTTCCGCCGAGCCGGTCGTGCGCGAGGTCATGGTGCCGGAGACCATCACCGTCGGTGATCTCGCCCACAAGATGTCGGTGAAGGCCGCCGAAGTCATCAAGGTGCTGATGAAACTGGGCAACATGGTGACGATCAACCAGGTGCTGGATCAGGAAACTGCGATGATCGTCGTGACCGACATGGGCCACGTGGCGAAGGCGGCCAAGCTCGACGATCCGGAGTCCCTGCTCGCCGACGTGCCCGAACACCACGACGCCGAGTTGAAGCCGCGCGCGCCGGTGGTCACGGTGATGGGACACGTCGATCACGGGAAAACCTCGCTCCTCGATTACATCCGCCGTACCAAGGTCGCCTCGGGCGAGGCGGGCGGCATCACCCAGCACATCGGCGCGTATCACGTGCAGACACCGCGCGGCATGGTCACGTTCCTCGATACGCCGGGCCACGAAGCCTTTACGGCGATGCGCGCACGCGGTGCAAAAGTGACCGACATCGTCGTGCTGGTGGTCGCGGCAGACGACGGCGTGATGCCGCAGACGATCGAGGCGATCCATCACGCCAAGGCGGCCGAAGTCCCCATCGTGGTGGCGATCAACAAGATCGACAAGCACGAGGCGAACCTGGAAAAGGTCAAGCAGGAGCTGGTGGCGCAGACCGTGGTACCGGAGGAATACGGCGGGGATTCGCCGTTCGTTCCGGTGTCGGCGAAAACCGGCGCCGGCATCGACACGCTGCTGGAACAAGTGTTGCTGCAGGCCGAAGTGCTGGAGCTGAAGGCTCCGGTAGACACGCTTGCCAAGGGCCTCGTGATCGAAGCCCGGCTGGACAAGGGCCGCGGACCGGTGGCCACGGTGCTCGTTCAATCCGGAACGCTCCGGCGCGGCGATATCGTGCTCGCCGGGAGCGCCTTCGGCCGGGTTCGGGCCATGCTCGACGAGAGCGGAAGCCCGGTTCAAGAGGCCGGCCCTTCGATCCCGGTCGAGATCCAGGGCCTGTCGGACGTGCCTGCGGCAGGCGAGGACGTCATGGCGCTCGGCGACGAGCGCAAAGCGCGCGAGATTGCGCTGTTCCGTCAAGGCAAATTCCGCGACGTGAAGCTCGCCAAGAAGCAGGCGGCGAAGCTTGAGAACCTGTTCGAGCAAATGGGCGAAGGCGAGGCGAGGTTGCTCGCGCTTCTCATCAAGGCGGACGTGCAGGGCTCTCAGGAGGCGCTGGTGCACGCGCTCACCCGGCTTTCGACCGACGAGGTCAAAGTCAATGTGGTGCACAGTGGAGTGGGCGCGATCACCGAGTCCGACGTGAATCTGGCGCTCGCCTCCAAGGCCGTGATCATCGGTTTCAATACCCGTGCCGATACGACTGCGCGCAAGGCAGCCGAGGCCTCGGGCGTGGACGTGCGCTACTACAACATCATCTACGAGGCCGTCGACGAAGTGAAGGCGGCGCTCTCGGGTATGCTCGCGCCGGAGAAAAAAGAAGCGATACTCGGCCTGGTCGACGTGCGCCAGGTTTTCAAGATCTCCAAGGTCGGGGCGGTGGCCGGATGCATGGTGCTCGAGGGCCTGGTGCGGCGCAACGCGTTGGTGCGTGTGCTGCGCGACAACGTGGTCGTGCATACGGGCGAGATCGATTCGCTCAAGCGCTTCAAGGACGACGTGCGCGAAGTGAAGGCCGGCTTCGAGTGCGGCATGTCCGTGAAAAACTTCAACGATCTCAAAGTGGGCGACCAGTTCGAAATCTACGAAGTCCAGGAAGTGGCGCGGACACTCTAGCGTCCGCGCCATCCTCCAGGAGCGCGCGGCGCGACGAAGGATCTGCTGTAGGATGGCCGATCGCTTCGCTCCACACTCGGTAACCTCATGGCCAACCAGCAACGCTTGCGCCGCGTCGCCGATCAGATCCAGCGCGAGCTGTCCGGACTGCTGCGCGCCGAGCTCAAAGACCCGCGCGTCGGCATGATTACCCTCACCGGGGTCGAGGTCTCCCCCGACCTCGCCTATGCGAAAGTTTTCTTCACGACTTTGGCCGATGCGGAATCCTTGAAGAGCACCGAGGCGGGTCTGGAACGCGCAGCGGGATTCCTGCGTGCCCAGCTCGGGAAGCGCCTGCGACTGCGCGTCACCCCGGAAATACGCTTCAAACACGACGTTTCGGTCGAGCGAGGCGTGCGTCTCTCGCAGCTGATCGACGCCGCGGTGACCGGAAAGAAAGGGGATTGAGGCTCCTTCGTGGGAGATACGCCCGTCAATGGAGTTCTGCTGATCGACAAGCCGGTCGGACCGAGCTCGAACGCCGTGTTGCAAAGAGCAAAACGCCTCCTCGGCGCAAAGCGCGCCGGCCATACGGGAACGCTCGACCCTCTGGCGAGCGGCTTGCTCGTGATCGGATTGGGCGAGGCGACCAAGTTCGCCGGGGCGCTGCTCGGTGCTGACAAGGCTTACCGGGCGCGGGTCAAGCTCGGCGAGCGCACCGAGACCGGGGACGCGGAGGGTGCGGTACTGGAGCGCTCGGAAGCGACCGCCACGCGCGAGGATCTGCTCGCAGCGCTGGATCGTTTTCGCGGCGAGATCGAGCAACTCCCACCCCGGCACGCGGCGATCAAACATCAGGGCCGCCCCCTGTACGCCTACGCCCGACGCGGCGAGCACGTTCCTCGCTCGCCGCGACCGGTCGTGATCCGGCGGCTCGAGTTGGAGCGGTTCGAAGGAAACACAGTCCAGCTGTTCGTCGAATGCAGCAAGGGCACTTACATCAGGGTGCTTGCCGAGGACCTCGGGGCGGCGCTGGGTTGCGGGGCGCATCTCTCGGGCCTCGAGCGCACGGCCGTCGGCCCGTTCCGGCTCGGGCAGTCGGTCACCCTGGAAGGGCTCGAGGCGCTCGGGCTAGCTGAGCGGCGCGAGCGCCTTCTGCCGCCGGAAGCGCTTCTCGGGTCCAGTCCGCGCCTCACTCTTGAAGCGCGGCTGGCGGCGAAGTTCCGCCAGGGTCAGCCCGTTCCAGTCGTTTCCGAAAGCGGAAACGTCGCGGTCTTCGGCGAAGACGGGATGTTCCTCGGCACGGGCGAAGTGGACTCATGCCGGAGGTTGCAGCCCAAGCGCCTGCTCGCCCTCCAGTGACGCGCGTTCCATTTCAAAACAGCTTGTAGAAGGCGCTGATTTCAAGATAAAATACCGGCCTTTCGCGAAGAGATAAGAGCATGCGGGTAAGCGTTACGCAAAAGGCGCAGATCGTCCAACAACACCAGCGTGCGGCGGGCGATACGGGTTCCCCGGAAGTCCTCAAGCGAAAGAACAACGGGAAATATCACGAGCTGATCGAGCAACTTGGCCTGCGCAAGTGACTTCCTCGACGCCCATTGGATCCCGATGGGCGTTTTGATTTCCAGAAACGGCCCGGCGCCTCTCCGTCGCAGCCGCCACATCAAAATTACCGGGCAGTGCGCCCGGCTTAACCGATCGAGAAAACCATGCAGCTGACCCCTATCAGGAAGACATTCACCTACGGCGCGCAGCAAGTGACGCTGGAAACCGGAGAAATGGCGCGCCAGGCGCACGGAGCGGTCGTCGTGAACGTGGACGATACCGTCGTGCTGTGCACGGTGGTCGCAGCGAGGCAGGCCAAGGCAAGCCAGGATTTCCTGCCGCTCACCTGCGACTACGTCGAGAAGACCTACGCTGCCGGCAAGATTCCGGGCGGCTTTTTCAAGCGCGAAGGCAGGCCTTCTGAAAAGGAGACGCTGACCTCCCGGCTGATCGATCGGCCCATCCGTCCGCTGTTCCCGGACGGGTTCTACAACGAGGTTCAGGTGGTTGCGCAGGTGCTGTCGTGCAATCCCGAAGTCGATCCCGACATTCCGGCATTGATCGGGGTGTCGGCGGCGCTGACTCTTTCCGGCATCCCGTTCAAGGGACCGATCGGAGCGGCGCGCGTCGGCTACGTCAACGGCCAGTACGTGCTCAACCCGACGGCGACGCAACTGAAGGAAAGCCGGCTCAATCTCGTGGTCGCGGGCACCGAGCACGCCGTGCTGATGGTGGAATCGGAGGCGCACGAGCTTGCCGAGGACGTCATGCTCGGCTCGGTCGTTTTCGGCCACGAGCAAATGAGAGCGGCGATCCAGGCGATCCACGAGCTGGCCGACGAGGCCGCAAAGCCAGCCTGGGACTGGAAACCCAAAGAGAAGGACCCGACGCTCGCAAGCCGCATCAAGGAGCTGGCCGAAAGCGAGTTGCGGGCTGCGTTCGCGCTGCGCCAGAAACAGGCGCGTTCCGAGACGATAGACGGCATCTGGAAGCGCGTATTCGAAGAGGTGGGCGTGGGCAAGGAAGGCGGGCCGGATGCGAACGCCGTGAAGGAAATATGCTTCGAGCTCGAGTCGCGAATCGTCCGCAACCAGATTCTGGACGGCGAACCGCGCATCGACGGCCGCGACACCCGCACGGTTCGGCCGATCAGCGTGCGCGCGGGCGTGCTGCCCCGCACGCACGGCTCGGCGCTCTTTACCCGCGGCGAAACGCAAGCGCTGGTGGTGGCGACGCTCGGGACCGGGCGCGACGAGCAAATCATCGACGCGTTGATGGGCGAGTACAAGGAGCGCTTCATGCTCCACTACAATATGCCGCCCTACGCGACAGGGGAGACCGGCCGGATGGGTTCGCCCAAGCGTCGCGAAATTGGCCACGGACGGCTCGCGAAACGCGCGCTCGCGGCAGTTTTACCGACACCCGAGGAATTCGCGTATTCGATGCGCGTCGTGTCCGAGGTCACCGAGTCGAACGGCTCCTCCTCCATGGCCTCGGTTTGCGGCGGAAGTCTCGCGCTTATGGACGCCGGGGTCCCAATGAAAGCTCATGTTGCGGGGATCGCCATGGGCCTCATCAAGGAAGGAAAGCGCTTCTCAGTTCTCACCGATATTCTGGGTGACGAGGACCATCTCGGCGACATGGACTTCAAGGTGGCGGGAACCGAGCGCGGCGTGACTGCGCTGCAGATGGACATCAAGATCGAGGGTATTACCAAGGAGATCATGCAGGTAGCACTCGCCCAGGCGCGCGAGGGCCGCATGCACATCCTCGGTATCATGAAGCAGGCGCTGGAGGGATCGCGCGCCGAGATCTCGAGCTACGCCCCGCGCATCATCAAGATCAAGATCAATCCGGAGAAGATCCGCGACGTGATCGGCAAGGGAGGAGTGGTGATCCGCGGGCTGCAGGAAGAGACTGGAACCACGATCGAAATCTCCGACGACGGCACGATCTCGATCGCCTGTGTTTCGGCCGAGGGCGGCCAGGCTGCGAAGAAGCGCATCGAAGACATTACAGCCGATGTCGAAGTGGGTCGCGTGTACGACGGCACTGTACTCAAGCTTCTCGACTTTGGCGCAATTGTCCAGTTGTTGCCGGGAAAAGACGGGCTTCTGCACATTTCGCAGATCGCCAACGAGCGCGTCAACAACGTATCCGACTATCTCAAAGAGGGCCAGCAGATAAAAGTCAAGGTGCTCGAGGCCGACGAGAAGGGCCGGGTGCGCCTCAGCATGAAAGCGGTCAAGGAGGCCGCGGCGGCGGCGCAGTCCTGAGAATTTCGTCGCGCGTTAAAAAGGGCGTCTTTGGCGCCCTTTTTTGTTGGCGGGGTCGAGAACCGGATCCTTCGTCGCTTTGCTCCTCAGGATGACCGGCTGGACGGCTTCGCCGTCAGCCGGTCACTTTGCGACCTGCTTCTCTCTCAGCTCGTCGAGCGTCTTGCAGTCGATGCACAAGGTCGCGGTGGGCCGGGCCTCCAGCCTCTTCAGGCCGATCTCGATACCGCAGTTCTCGCAGTAGCCGTAATCGTCCTTGTCGATGCGCGCGATGGTCTCGTCGATCTTCTTTATCAGCTTGCGTTCGCGATCGCGGTTGCGCAGCTCCAGGGCAATGTCGGATTCCTGGCTGGCGCGGTCATTGGGATCGGCAAACACGGTCGCGTCGTCTTGCATCTCGTGGACCGTCCGGTCGATGTCCTGCGACAGCTGGACCTTCAGCGCCTCCAGAACCTTTCTGAAGTGGTCGCGCTGCCTGGGATTCATGTACTCCTCGCCCTTTTTCGGCAGGTAAGGCGGGAAGGGCTTGTGAAGCAGCTCCAAAATCGCAATCTCCGCATTCCAAAAGAGGCAATGTGATACCAGAAATCAAAAAGGCGGGCAAGTGAATTTTCTCCAGAAATCGCCGCCCTCGCCGCGTTGACCGTGCCCGGCACGCAGGCGTAAGATGCCACACCCGCGGGGTGTAGCGCAGCCTGGTAGCGCGCTTGCTTTGGGAGCAAGATGTCGGGAGTTCGAATCTCTCCACCCCGACCAGAATTTGCGGCAGCCGGCGCCGAGACGGCTGCAGTGTGCCTTACCCGTGCCCGTAGCTCAAACTGGATAGAGCACCAGCCTTCTAAGCTGGGGGTTGTGGGTTCGACTCCCGCCGGGCGCGCCAGTTTTCCGAAACATCCCTGCAAACGAAAGGAAGCACCCGATGATCGAAGTCTATACTTGGCCCACGCCCAACGGGCACAAGATCCACATCATGCTCGAGGAAACCGGGCTCGAATACGAGGTTCGCCCCGTGAACATCCGGGTTGGCGAGCAGTTCAAACCGGAGTTCCTGCGAATCAGCCCGAACAACAAGATCCCCGCGATCGTTGACCGCAACGGGCCGGACGGAAAACCGTTCGCGGTTTTCGAGTCCGGAGCGATTCTCGTCTATCTGGCGGGAAAAACGGCGAAGCTGCTGCCCCGCGACGATCGTGGAAAGTACGTCGCGCTGCAGTGGCTGATGTTCCAGATGGGGTCGGTCGGCCCGATGATGGGGCAGGCCGGACACTTCCGCAGCAACGCCGTGCCCGAACGGATCGAGTACGCGATCAACCGTTACACGAACGAGGTCAGGCGCTTGCACGGCGTGATGGAGAAACGGCTATCGGAGGCGTCGTACTTTGCCGGCTCCGAATACTCGATCGCAGACATCGCGATCTTTCCGTGGCTCCGCGCGAGCGAACGAAACGGCATCGACTGGTCGGAATTCCCCAGGGTGAAGAAGTGGTTCGACGGGATCGGGGCGCGCCCCGCCGTGCAGCGCGCTTTGAAAGTTCTCGCCGACGTTCAGACCACGCCTCCGGGCCAGTACGATCCGAAAGCGCGGGAGATCCTGTTCGGTGCAACCCAGTACCAGCGCCATTGAACGATTCGGGCGCTAGTGATTCGCGGTTGTATGTGAAGATAGCCACATGCCGATCGCTGCTGCCACTGCCACGGACGCGCCGGCCGCTGCCGTATTCGAGAGCGCGTCCCTGGGCATCGGGCTCGCTCCGACGGCCGGGCCTCCCGCCTGCGCCGTCGCCTCACCGACCATTACGGCCAGCAAGCCGGCCGCGATGAGTCTTTTGGGCCTGATCGACATGATGGGTGGGGTGGCCGATGGGATTCGAACCCACGACAACCGGAATCACAATCCGGGACTCTACCAGCTGAGCTACGGCCACCGCTGGCGGAAATTATAACCCAGGGCAATACTGCCTCGTACCGGCTTAGGGCCGGCCCTGGAGCTTCGAGAGAATATCGCGGAACTTCGCTTCGACTTTCCGGCGAAGTTCGGGACTGGCGCGTGCCACCGGTGGAAAATCCTTCAGCATCTCGAACGGCCGGCAGGCGTCGATCACCGCGCGCGAGTTCAAGCTCGCCCCGCGCGGAATGCGCGGATCCAGGGGCCCGCTCCACATCTTGCGGATGATGTCGATGTCCTCCGCCGGATCGCAGCGCGTGCACATCGCCCAGAGCACGTCGAACAGGTTCGTCGGGTCGATGTCGTCGTCGACCACGACGACGAACCGGCCGAGATAGGACCCGGACTGGCAGCTCGCCGCGGCCATGGCGGCCTGCTTGGCGTGGCCGGCGTAGGCCTGCTTGATGGCGATGACGTTGAACATCCGCGCCCCGCCCGCTTCGTGGCACCACACGCCTTTGACGCCGCTCAGCCCCGCGCGCTCGACCTCGTCCCAGATCATTCCCGCCTTCATCACGCATTTGCTGTAGGAGAAGTCCGACGGCGGCCGCATCGGCGTGGCCATGGTCAGTATCGGGTCGTCGCGGTGATAGATGCGCTGCACGCGGATCACCGGTTGCTCGCTCTTGCCGCCGGCGTAATAGCCGGTGAACTCGCCGAACGGTCCCTCGGGAGCGACGTCGCCCGGAACCATCTCGCCCTCGAGGACGATTTCCGCATGGGCCGGCATGGGCAAGCCGTGAAGCTCGCTTTCGATCACTTCGAACGGTTCGCCTCGGTGCCCGCCCGCGTAATCGTATTCGGAAAGGCCGAAACGCAGCTCGTTGCCGCCGGCGAGAAAAAGCATGGGATCGTGGCCGCAGGACACGAGCACCGGACAAGGCTTTCCCTGCTTGAAATACTTCTCGCGGATCTGGCGGCCGTGCTTGCCCGGCGACATCCAGACGCCGACCCGCTTCGCGTCGTGCACCATCACCCGGTAGGTGCCGCAGTTGACCCAGTTTTCCTCCGGGTCGCGCATGATCACGAGGTCGTCGGTGCCGATGTAGCGCCCGCCGTCCAACTCGTGCAGGAACGGCACCGGGAATTTGAGGACGTCTACCCCGCCCTCGCGCAGGACGTTTTCGAGCACCGGCCCGCGCTTCACAACGCGAGGCGGAACGGGGCGGTGGCTCTTCATGCGATCGCGGTAGGCGCGCACGACATCCAAGGGGTGCTCAGGGACCGGGAAGCCCAGCGTAATGGCGAGGCGCCGCATCGAATTGGTGGATCCGGACAACACGCGAAAGCCCCGCGGATACTCCGGCACGTCCTCGAACAGCACTGCCGGCGCGTCGGGCCGCTCGTTCACCGACTCGGCGAGCGTGCCCATTTCCAGATTCCAGTGCGCTCCCGGGATCTTCAACAGCTCGCCCGCGTGCTCGATGCGCGAGAGAAATTCCCGCAAGTCCCGATGCGGACGATCGTAGCCGTTCCAGATTTTGATGGGGGCGGGATCGTTCATGGGACTCCTTCCTCAGTCCGCGCGAATCTTGGCCTGCGCGATGACGCGCCTCCAGCGCTCCAGTTCAGTTCGGACCAGGCTGGACAGGCGTTCCGGCTCTCCTCCGGCGGGAGACAGCCCCTGCCTGGCCAGGATTTCCTTCACGTCCGCCAGAGCGAGAATGGCGCTGATTTCGCCGTTGAGCCTGCGCACGATATCCGCGGGCGTCGAGGCGGGCGCCATCAATCCGTACCAGACGCTGGACTCGACCTCGGGGTAACCGGCATCCCTCAAGGTCGGGACGGCGGGAAATACGGGGGAGCGTTCGTCGTTCAACACGGCAAGCAGCCGGACCTTGCCCGCGTGCACCAGAGGAGCGACGGTATGCACCGGAAGAATCATGGCGTCGACATACCCTCCGGCAAGATCCTTCGTGGCTTCCGCCGCGCCCTTGTAGGGAACGTGCGTCACGTCCACGCCGGTGGTCAGCTTGAAAAGCTCCATGGTCAGATGCTGTGGCGTGCCGTTGCCGGAGGAGGCGTAGTTCAGCTTCCCGGGATTCGATTTGGCAAGAACGACGAATTCCCCGATGTTGGCGGCGGGCGTATTCGCGCTGACGGCAAATGACAAAACCCCCGTGGCGACCAAGCTCACCGGAGCGAAACTTTTCAGGGGATCGTATAGGGCCTTCTTGCTCAATGCCGGGTTGAGGGCAAACGTCGTGGCGGTCATCATCAGCGTATAGCCGTCGCCCGCGGCCCGCGCGGCAAGCTCCGTGCCGATATTCCCGCTTGCTCCGGGCTTGTTGTCGACAACGACGGGTACGCCCCAGCGTTCGCTCAACTTCTGCCCGCAGGTACGCGCGAGGATATCGATTCCTGTTCCGGGCGAAAAAGGAGCGATGATGGTGATCGTGCGGCTTGGGTAGTTCTGCTGCGCCAAGACCGGGCAGGCTACAAGAGCGGCAAGGGCCAGGGCGGCGGCGGGCAGTCTGTCGATCGGCATGGACGCGTTATTGTAAAGCCGATTCGGACAGATCTTCGCGGCTCAAGACAAATACGCAATCACAGCCGGCGCTGGTATCGGGCCAGATGAACGGAAGGCGCGGAAATGCCCGCTCCAGCTTGCGGCGATTGCGGCCGATCTCGACCACGAGCAGCCCTCGCGGCCGCAGAAAATTCCCCGCGGCCAGCAGGATCCTGCGCGTGAACTCCAAGCCGTCCCGTCCCCCGTCGAGCGCGAGCCGCGGCTCTCGCCGGTGTTCGGGCGGAAGGCGCCGCATCGCTGCGGCTCCAACGTAGGGGGGATTGGCGACGATGAGGTCGTAGCGCGCCGGTTCCAGGCCGGCGAACAGATCTGTCCGCACCAGCCTGACGCGCTCTCCGAGGCGGTAGGCTCGGAGATTTCGGCGCGCAACGGCGAGTGCGGCGCGCGAAACATCGGTCGCGTCCAAGGTGGCGTGCGGAAACGCCAGCGCGAGCAGTATCGCAAGACAGCCCGAGCCGGTGCACAGGTCGAGCGCCCGGCGCACTTGCCTCGGACGCAGAATCCAGGGTTCGAGCCGGTCGCGCAGCAGCTCTGCGATGAACGATCGCGGCACGATGACCCGCCCGTCCACGTAGAACCGATGCTCTCCCAGCCAGGCTTCCTTCAGGAGGTAGGCGAGCGGGCGGCGCGTGCGCACGCGCTCTTCGATCAGCCGCGAGGCGCGGCGGCGTTCCCGCGCCGTCAGCTCACGCGCAAGCGATTGCGCGAGCCCCTCGTGGGGCAAGCCGAGCACGCTCGTGAGCAGCCACGCCGCTTCGTCTCGCGCGCCGTGCGTTCCGTGGCCGAACTGCAGGCGGGCCGCCCGGAAGCGCCGTTCCGCGTAGGACAGCCAGGCGCGCAGCGTACCCGGGCGCGCCGCATCGATGCGAGGGGGGAAGGGCGACCGGATCAGGATGCGAGAAGACGCTCGAGAAGGCCGAAGTAGATTTTGCGCAAATCCTCAATGGCCGCGAGATCGACGTTCTCGTTGATCTTGTGGATCGAGACATTCACCGGACCGAACTCGACCACCTCGGGACAGATCTCGGCGACGAAACGGCCGTCGGACGTGCCGCCCGTAGTGCTGACATCTGGGGCGGCGCCGGTGACGTCCCGGATCGCGGCGCTCAAGGTTTCGACCAGTCTGCCCCGCGGCGTGAGGTAAGGCACGCCGGAGAGCGACCACTCGATCTCGTAGTCGAGTCCGTGGCGGTCCAGTATCGCCCCGACCCGCTGCTGGAGCTCTTCGGGCGAGCTCGCCGTGGAAAAGCGGAAATTGAACAAGATCTCCACTTCACCGGGAATCACGTTGGTTGCGCCGGTACCGCCGTGGATATTCGAGATCTGCCAGGTCGTGGGTGGAAAGTACTCGTTGCCCCGGTCCCACTCGGTCGCGGCGAGCTCGGCGAGCGCCGGAGCCGCGAGATGGACGGGATTTCTCGCAAGATGCGGGTAGGCCACGTGCCCCTGCACGCCCTTCACCCGCAATGTGCCGGAGAGGGAGCCGCGCCGGCCGTTCTTGATCGTGTCGCCCAGCTTGGCGACGCAAGTCGGCTCGCCGACCAGGCAATAGTCGATGCGTTCGCCCCGGCTCTTCAGCAGCTCGATCACCTTCGAAGTGCCGTCCACGGCGGGGCCTTCCTCGTCGGAAGTGATCAACAGGGCGATCGACCCTTTATGCGAGGGATACCCTGCCACAAACTGTTCGACCGCGACCGCGAAAGCGGCAATCGAAGTCTTCATGTCGGCGGCACCGCGCCCGAAGAGCTTTCCGTCGCGCTCGGTGGGGACGAAAGGGTCGCTGTCCCACTTCTCGATCGGGCCGGTCGGTACGACGTCGGTGTGGCCCACGAAACAGACAAGGGGGCGGGCGTCGCCGCGTCGAGCCCAGAGATTGCTCACCTCGCGGTGCCGCACCGGCTCGAGCGCAAATCCGACCCGCGCAAGCCGCTCGGCCAGAATCCTCTGGCAGCCGCCGTCTTCGGGGGTGACCGAGCGCCGCGCGATCAGTTCGCGGGCAAGCCGGAGCGTCGCGGCCGGTTCAACGGCCGGCATCGTGATCTTCGGTGGAACCGGCCCGGCCGAGCGGAAACGGGCTGGGTCTGACTTCCTGCATCAATGCTATGCGCGCTCCGTCTCGTTGACGTCGAGCTTGAAGTCGCTGAACGGAGCACTGCCGGTGGGTGCCGCCGCGGGTCTTGCGTCCGGGCGTTCCCTGCCCCCCGCAACGTCGGCGCCGGCCGCGGTATTGTTCATGAGCCAGAGCAGATTGTTCGCGGAGTCGGCGTTGGCAAGCCCCTCGTCCTGGCTGATGAGACCGTCCTTGATCATTTTGAACAGCGACTGCTCGAAGGTCTGCGAACCGGGGGTGAGCGCCTTTTCCATCGCCTCTTTCATTTCGCTGATCTCGCCTTTTTCGATCAACTCGGCCAGGTAGCGGCTGTTCAGCATCACCTCCACTGCCGCGGAACGCGTGCCCCTGACGTTCTTGACGAGGCGCTGCGATATCACGCACTTCAGCGTCGCCGAGAGGTCCTGCAGCAGCGCGGCCCGGCTCTCCAGCGGATAGAAGCTGATGATGCGGTTCATCGTGTGGTAGCTGTTGTTGGCGTGCAGCGTGGCGAGGCACAGGTGCCCGGACTGGGCGTATTGGATCGCCGAGGTCATGTTCTCCTTTTCGCGGATTTCGCCGATGAGGATGCAATCGGGCGCCTGGCGCAGGGCGTTCTTCAGTCCCACCTTCATGTCCAGGGTATCGGTTCCGACTTCGCGCTGGTTCACGATCGACTTCTTGTTCTGGAAGATGAATTCCACAGGTTCTTCGAGCGTGAAGATGTGGCCCGTCCTCTGTTCGTTGCGGTAGTCGAGCATGGACGCGAGCGTCGTCGATTTCCCCGACCCGGTCGCACCCACCATCAGGATCAGCCCTCGCTTCTCCAGGATGATGTCCTTGAGAATCGGCGGCAGGCCGAGCGAGTCGAGCGGCGGGATGGTGTTGGGAATGTAGCGCACCACCACGGCGGGCGAGCCTTTTTGCCGGAAGCCGCTGATACGAAAGCTGCCCACGCCCTGCAAGGTGAATGCTGTGTTCAATTCGAGCGTGTCCTCGTACTCCTTCTTCTGTTTGTCGTCGATCACCTCGTAGAGCAGGCCGCGCACGGTGTTGGCATCCATGGCTTGCTGGTTGATGGGCATGGCCAGGCCGTTGATCTTGATATTGATGGGGGAGCCGACAGACAGGAAAATGTCGGAAGCCTTCTTCTCGGCCATCAGCTGGAACAGTCGCTTCATCGTGGACATGGGCATATCCCCCTTGAGACGCCGCTACTCGCCGCGCAACAGCTCGTTGATGCCGGTCTTTGCGCGGGTCTTGGCGTCGACCTGCTTCACAATCACCGCACAGTATAGGCCGTATTTGCCGTCGCGGGAGGGCAGGGTGCCGGGCACGACCACCGATCCGGCGGGAACGCGCCCGTACAGAATCTCGCCGCTTGCCCGGTCGAGGATTCGAGTGCTCGCCCCGATGAACACGCCCATCGAGATGACCGCGTTCTCCTCGACGATGACGCCTTCGACGATTTCCGAGCGCGCGCCCACGAAGCAGTTGTCCTCGATGATAGTGGGGTTCGCCTGCAGCGGCTCGAGCACCCCGCCGATGCCCACGCCTCCCGAAAGGTGTACGTTCTTGCCGATCTGGACGCACGAGCCCACCGTGGCCCAGGTATCGACCATGGTGCCTTCGTCCACGTAGGCGCCGACATTGACGTAGGAAGGCATCAGCACCACGTTCTTCGCGATGTAGGCCCCGCGGCGCGCGACGGCAGGGGGCACGACGCGGAATCCCCCTTGCTTGAAACGCGCCCGGTCGTAGCGCTCGAACTTGGTGGGGACCTTGTCGTAGAACCGGAGAGATCCCGCGCGAATCGGCCGATTGTCCTCGGTCCGGAACGACAGCAACACCGCTTTCTTGATCCACTGGTGTGTGTGCCAGACACCGCCGACTTTTTCCGCGACTCGAAGCCGGCCGCGGTCGAGTTCATCGATCACCTTGGCCACTGATCTGCGGATCCTCGCCGGCACCGAGCCCGGGGCAAGGCATGCGCGATCCTCCCACGCCTCTTCGATGGCGTTTTGGAGGTGTTGGGTCGCGGGCGTGCTCATAGTGTCTTCGCGAATTCTACGATACGGCGGGCCGCCTCGAGACATTCGCCGATATCCGCGACGAGCGCCATCCTCACGTAGCCCGCGCCGGGATTGATGCCGCCCGAGTCGCGCGCGAGGAAACTTCCCGGAAGGACGGTAAGGTGCTGCTCCGCGTAGAGCCGACGGGCGAATTCGGTGTCCTCGATCGGAGTACGGACCCACAGGTAGAAGCCGGCGTCGGGGTGCTCGACTTCGACTGCGGTCTGCACTATCGGAGTGACGCGAGCGAATTTCTCCGCGTATTTCCTGCGGTTCTCCCGGACGTGGTATTCGTCGTTCCAGGCTGCAACGCTGGCTTCCTGTATCGCCGGATTCATGGCCCCGCCATGATAGGTGCGGTAGAGCAGGAATGCCTTGAGGACGGCGGCGTCGCCCGCGACGAAACCGGAGCGCATTCCCGGAACGTTCGAGCGTTTGGACAGGCTGGAGAACATCACCAGTCGCTCGAATCCACGCCCCAGTTGCGCGGCCGCCTGAAGGGCTCCCAGCGGCGGCGCGGCTTCGTCGAAATAGATCTCGGAATAGCATTCGTCCGACGCAACGATGAATCCGTGACGATCGGCGAGCACGAAGATTTCCCTCCATTCGGCGAGACTCAGCACTTTTCCGGTCGGGTTGCCCGGCGAGCAGACGTAGAGCAACTGCGTGCGTCGCCAGACCTCCTGCGGAATCGAAGCATAGTCGGCGGCGAATCCGCGATCGGCAGTGGTGTTCACGTAGTGCGGGCGCGCGCCGGCGAGCAGCGCCGCACCCTCGTAGATCTGGTAGAAGGGATTGGGGCAGACGACCACCGCATCGCCGCGTGGGTCGACCACGGTCTGGGCGAAAGCAAACAAGGCTTCGCGCGAGCCGTTCACGGGCAGTACCTCGGTTTTCCAATCGATGGAACGCAGGCGATAGCGACGCACCAGCCACTCGGCGATCGCCTGGCGCAGCGCATCGCCGCCGGCCGTGGGAGGGTAGGTGGCGAGCTTCGCGAGGTTTTCCGACAATGCGCGCTTGATCAGCTCCGGAGTCGGGTGCCGCGGCTCGCCGATACCCAGACTGATGTGCGCGAGCCCCGGGTTCGGCTTCACGCCCTCGAACAGACTGCGCAATTTCTCGAACGGGTAGGGCTGCAGCGACTGCAGTCGGGGATTCACGGTGCCTGCCCTCAGCGCGTGCTCTTCTGCTCGTCGATCGGCGCAAGCTCCAAGCCGGCGGCGGGTCTCCAGCCTCGCTTGCGATGCTCGGCCGCCACGCTGGTGAAAATCCCACCGCGGACAAAAAATCGGGCGATCAGGCGCAGGAACCGCGGCGAGAGCAGCTTCACGAGGTCATCGCAAATGCGGTTGGTAACAGCCTCGTGAAAGGCCCCCTCGTTCCTGAAGGACCCGATGTAGAGTTTCAGGCTCTTCAATTCCACGCACTTGCGGTCCGGCACGTAATCGAGAAATAGCGTCGCGAAGTCCGGCTGCCCGGTTCTCGGGCACAGGCAGGTGAACTCCGGGATCTGCATCCGGATCATATAATCGCGATGCCGGCTCGGATTGGGAAAACTCTCAAGCAATTTGCTTGGCTTGGACGGCATTCAGGGTCCGGGTGCGAAGTTGGAGATGGTATTATAGGGGCTCCGTTTTATCGACGATGAATCCGCCTCACGGCCTGTCTTCTTTTACCTGGATTTGTAGCGTCTTCAGCTAGCGTGCGGCTCACCCAAATCAAGCTCGCCGGGTTCAAGTCCTTCGTAGATCCGGCCACGGTGAGCGTTCCGGGGCAACTGGTCGGCGTCGTCGGTCCGAACGGTTGCGGGAAGTCGAACATCATCGACGCCGTCCGGTGGGTTCTCGGCGAGTCGCGCGCCTCGGCTCTGCGCGGGGACTCGATGCAGGATGTGATCTTCAACGGCTCGTCGCTGCGAAAGCCCGTGGCGCGGGCAAGCGTCGAGTTGTTCTTCGACAACAGCCTCGGCAGGGCGGCGGGTCAATGGTCCCAGTACGCGGAGATCTCGGTAAAGCGCGTGTTGCAGCGGGACGGCGAATCCTCCTATTTCATCAACAACACTCATGTGCGCCGCCGCGACGTGCAGGACATTTTTCTGGGCACGGGCCTGGGCCCGCGTGCCTACGCCATCATCGAGCAGGGGATGATTTCGCGCATCATCGAGGCGAGGCCCGAGGAATTGCGCGTGTTTCTCGAGGAGGCGGCGGGAGTGTCCAAGTACAAGGAGCGACGGCGCGAAACCGAGCATCGGCTCGCGGACACTCGCGACAACCTCGCGCGCCTCGCCGACATCCGCCAGGAACTCGGGTCACACGTCGAGCGGCTGGAAAAGCAGGCTGAGGTCGCTCGGCGGTACAACGAGCTTTCGACCGACCGGGCGCAAAAACAAAACCTGCTGTGGCTCCTGCGCCGCAACGAGGCAGAGGCCGAGGCGCAGCGCCATGCGCGCGACATCGAGCGCAGCGCGACTGAACTCGAATCCGAGACCGCGCGGCTGCGCGAAATCGAGCGCGATCTCGAGCAGGCGCGCTCAGAGCACTACGCTTCGGGGGACGCGCTCGCCGCCGCCCAAGGGGAGCTCTACGGCGTCAACGCCGATGTTTCCCGGCTCGAAACCGAAATACGCTTCGTGGGCGATACCCGGCAGCGCCTCGACGCGCAGCTTGCACAACTTCGCGCGCAGCGCGACACCGGGCGGCAGAGCGAGTTCGATCAGCGCGAGGCGCTGCGGGCCTGTGAGGCACGTCTCCAGGAGTCGCGAGACGCTCTGGAGCAAGCCAGGCGCAAACTCGCCGACGAGCAGCTCAAGCTGCCGCAAGCGGAGCAGGCGGCGCGCCTGCTGCAGGGACGGGTCGCGGGCGAGCGCGAGCGCATCGCCCAGGCCGAGCAGGCGTTCCAGGTGGAACAGGCACACCTCGCACACGCCGGCAAGACTCTGAAGGGGTTGGAGCAGCGCGAAGAGAAACTGCTCGCCGAACGCGCCGAGCTGGTCGCGCCCGACGAGCAATTGCGCTTGCATCTGGCGCAGGAACTGTCGCAAAGCGGCGCCGAGCTCTCCCGCCAGGAAGCGCTGCTCGCGCAGCTCGAAGCCGCGCGGGAGGCCCTGGACGGGCAACGCCGAGCGTGCGTCGACAGTCTGCAGTTGTTCGAGCGCGAGCTCTCGGCCCTGGAGGGCAGGTTGCTCACGCTGCAGAAAATACAGAACCAAGTTGAGGAGAACAGCAAGATCCAGGATTGGATCGGTCGGCACGAGCTCGCGTCAAAACCGCGGTTGTGGCAGAAAATTCGGGTCGAAGCCGGCTGGGAAACGGCGGTGGAATCGGCCTTGCGCGAGCGCTTGCATGCGATGGAGATGTCCGACCCCGAGTTGCTGCAGCGCTTGCTCGAGGACCCGCCTCCCGCGAGGGTCAGCGCCTATCTCCGCGGAACGGATTCCAAGCTGCCCCTAGAGCGTGGACTGAAACCGCTTGCCGATTACGTCGGGGCCGCCGAGCCCGCGGTGGGCGGCGTCGTCGCAGCGTGGCTTGCGCCTTTCTACGCCGTGGAGGGCGTGCCGCGGCTGATGACCCGCATGGGGTTGCCGCCCCAGGCAGTGCTCATCAACCGCGAGGGCCACCAGTTCAGCCGGTTCGGCGTGAGCTTTCACGCGCCCGATCCGGCAGACACTGGAATTCTTGCCCGGCAACGTGAAATCGAGGCGTTGGAGGCGGAGGCGCGCGGGCGCAGTGATTCGATCGAGAAAAAGCGCGCAGAGCTCGCTGGGCGGGAGCGCTCGCTCGCCGAGCACGACGAAGGCCTCGCCAAGCTGCGCGTGGCGGGAGCGGCGCTCAAACAGCGCCATCACGAGCGTCAACTGGAAAACCTCAAACTGACTCAAGGGGAGGAGCGGTACCAGGAGCGCAGCCGGCAGATCGACGGAGAGCTCGCTGAAATTGCCGCCCAGCAAGCTCAGGAACGAGCCACCCAGACGGCCGCGGAGGCCAGCCTGGAGCGGCGTCAGGGCGAGATCGATGCGCTCTACCGCAAGCTGGAATCCACACAGAAAGATGGGGACGCCGCGGAACGCGAGCTGGAAGCGCAGCGCGAAGCGGTGGTGCGAGCTGAGCGTGAAGTTCAGGAGGCAGGCTACGCTGAAAAAGATTGCATGAGTAAAATCAGCGAGATAGATAGATCTTCTAAAGTCATACTAGAGCATGTGCAGAGTGCCGAGCGAAGCCTCGAACAGCTCCAGGCCGAGCTGGCAGGCGTGGACGACCAGGTGTTGCGGGCCCAGCTCCAAGAGGGCCTGGCGGCGCGGGTCGCTCGAGAGCAAACCCTGGCGGGGGCGCGCAACCGCCAGGAAGAAATCGCCGGCAGGCTGCGCTCCTCCGAGGGGGCGCGACTGGCCAGTGAACAGAAACTCCAGCCGCTGCGCGACCGCATCGCGGACCTGAGGCTGAAAGAGCAGGCCGCGCGAATCACGAGCGAGCAGTTTGCACAACAGCTTCGCGAGGCCGGCGCTGACGAACCGGCCCTGGCGGCCGCGCTGAAAGAAGGCCAGAGAGCGCCTTCGCTGCAGGGCGAGATCACCCGCCTCACCAATGTCATCGCCGAGCTCGGTGCGATCAACATGGCGGCGCTGGAGGAGCTGACGGCGAGCCAGGAACGCAAACAGTTTCTCGATGTCCAGGCGGCCGACCTCACGGCCGCCCTGGAGACCCTCCAGAACGCGATCCGCCGTATCGACCGCGAAACGCGGGCCTTGCTGCAAAGCACGTTCGATACCGTGAATCGCGGTTTTGGCGAGATGTTCCCGGTGCTCTTTGGCGGCGGCGAAGCCCAGCTCATCATGACGGGCGAGGAGATTCTGGATTGCGGCGTGCAGGTCATGGGACGTCCCCCGGGGAAGAAGAACACCACCATCCATCTGCTTTCGGGCGGGGAGAAGGCCCTCACCGCGATCGCCCTGGTGTTTTCCTTCTTTCAGCTCAACCCCGCGCCGTTCTGCCTGTTGGACGAAGTCGACGCGCCGCTCGATGACGCCAATACCGAGCGCTTCTGCGAGTTGGTCGAGAAAATGTCGCAGCAGACCCAGTTCCTGTTCATCAGCCACAACAAGATCACCATGGAGATGGCGCACCAGCTGGTCGGCGTCACCATGCAGGAGCGAGGCGTGTCGCGGGTGGTGGCGGTGGATATCGAGGAAGCCCTGAAGCTGCGGGAAGAACCCGCCGCTGCCTGAACATGAGCGAACTGCAGGTCGGTCTCCTGGGCGTCGGCGCCGTGGTCGTCGCGGCTGTTTTTTTGTACAACAAGTGGCAGGAACGCCGGTACGGGCGCCAGGCCGAGGTGGGCTTTGCTTCGCGGCATGAGGACGTGCTGATGCGCTCAGGCGGCGGCGCGGGCCAAGAGACCCTGTCGCCCTCATCGGACTCGGACCGCGTCGAACCCGTGCTCGTGGCTTTCGAAGCGGAAGGGGAAGATGCCGCGGCTTCGGGGCCCGCGCTGTCGAAGTTTCTGGACTTCATCGTTCCGATCGAAGCCGCGGCGGAAGTTTCCGGAGCAGCCTTGATCGGCGCCATGGCCGCTGCGCTCGAGCGCTGCTCGAAAGCGATCTCTTTGGAGGGCTTCGACGAGACCGCGGCCTCCTGGGAACCGCTCGATCCGGATCGCAGCTATTCGAGGCTGCGCTGGGGCATGCAGCTGGTAGATCGCCAGGGCGCCGCGGATGTGGAGGAACTGGCAGCGTTCGGAGCCGCAGTAGAGAGAGCTGCCGCGTCGGTCGGAGCCCTTGCGAGCGTGCCTGATCCGGCGTCCGCGTTGGCCGAGGCAAGGGAACTCGATCGCTTTTGCGGAGAAATCGACATCCGGGTTGCCGTCCATATCGTCAGCGTTACGGCGCCTTTTTCGGGGACCCAGCTCGCCGGTCTTGCGAAAGCGGCCGGTTTCCGGCTCGACGAACCGGACGGCAAGTTCAGGCTCCGAGACCGGGCGGGACGGGTCATTTGCGCGCTTGCCAACTTCGAGCACACCCCTCTGACCCCCGACGGCTTGAGCGCGCTTTCGACCCGCGGAGTCACGCTCGAGCTCGATGTCCCGCGGACCCCTCGTGGCGCGTTCGCGCTGTTCCGCGATTGTGCGCAAACTCTCGCGCAGGGGTTGAAAGCGCGCATCGTCGACGACAATCGCGAGCCCGTGGGGCCCGCCGCGTTCGACGCGATCGGGGCGCGGCTCCAGGCGGTACACAGGACCATGGAGGCGCGCGGCATCGCACCCGGCGGGGCGCTCGCGCTGCGGCTTTTTTCCTGATGGCGGTCGCGGAAAAGGCGCGCCAGCGCGCGGAGGCGCTTCGCCGCGAGATCGAGACCCACAACTACCGCTATTACGTGCTCGACTCGCCGA
>WNFA01001270.1_pt1 | contig 23673 bp, 19 predicted proteins | sample 5400481 | NCBI WGS metagenome assembly WNFA01 (sample SAMN13153340, study PRJNA577476) | soil metagenome | isolation source: 120 cm saprolite under Douglas fir tree site 2 hole 1 replicate 2 | place: USA:California | collected 2015-04-18 | reverse complement strand
GCTGTTGCAGGGAGTGCTGGTGTTGTTCAAGCATGAGACGGCGTTCGGTGAGAGTAGCGGAACCTTGGCGGCGCAGTTGAGCAAAGCGCACCATCTGTGCGCGAGGCATGCCTGTATTCCGCAATCTGATGAGCAAGTCGATCCAGTCGAGATCGTGCTGCGTATAGCGACGATGGCCGTTCTGCGCCCGTCCGACTGGTTCAAGCAGGCCGATGCGCTCGTAGTAGCGCAAGGTATCGATGCTCAGTCCCGTCTGTTGAGCAACCTGTTGGATTGTCAGCCCTGTTTCCATATGATGACCTGACAGGGGCAAGCCCTGCCACTACGCTGTTGAGCAACCTGTTGGATTGTCAATCCTGTTTCCATATGATGACCTGGCAGGGGCAAGCCCTGCCACTACACTGTTGAGCAACCTGTTGGATTGTCAGCCCTGTTTCCATATCAAAAGTATATATCCTGGAGTGGACTCCAGGTCAAGGGGGTGTGAGGCAAACCTCCGGGACTCTTGTCTCACGATGCTTGTGAGATTTTTACGAGCGTATTATCAAATGCGGTGACGATACGTTTGTCATCGGGAGACCACGCCAGAGCAAATATTGGTAAATCTGAGTAGAAGGAGACATTGCGTCCTGTGACGGCATCCCAAATGACCACGACTCCGCACTCATCTCCACAATATTCTTGAGTCACGGCGGCAATACGCTTGCCATTGTGTGACCACGCCACGACAAAAACTAAATCTGGTAGAACTCCTTTTATAGGGTTCAATTTGGCTGCGTCTACATTATACCCACGATAGGTATAGAGAACGTCGCCAGTTGTGGCATTCCAGACCTGGACGGTTTTGTCGAAGGAAGCAGAGGCAATAAACTGGCTTTCTGGCATTACCTGCCCCCCAGGCAGGGTCCCTGTTCCCCGGATAGGGTTCCATGCCAGCGAGCTCACTGTGGCAGAATGACCACGATAAGTATGGAGCAGGCTACCAGTCACGGCATCCCAGACCTGGACAGTTTTATCGGCAGAGCCAGAGGCAATACGTTTGCCATCAGGCGACCAGGCAACAGTGGTCACCCCATTGGAATGACCGTGATAGGTGTAGGCCTGGTTGCCGGTGGTTGCATCCCAGACCTGGACAGTTTTATCGGCAGAGCCAGAGGCGATACGCTTGCCATCTGGTGACCAGGCAACCGCAATCACGGTATCGGTGTGGCCATGGTAGCTGTAGGCCTGGTTGCCGGTGGTTGCATCCCAGACCTGGACGGTTTTATCGGAAGAGGCAGAGGCGATACGTTTGCTGTCTGATGACCACGCGACGGCATACACGGCATCGGAATGACCGTGATAGATGTAGGCCGGGTTGCCGGTGGTGGCCACATTGTTGCCTCCGGTAGCATCCCAGACCTGGACGGTTTTGTCTAAGGAAGCGGAAGCGATACGCCTGCCATCTGGTGACCACGCAACGGCAGTCACGCGGTCAGTATGACCGTGATAGGTGTAGATGGTGCTTCCCAGGGGTCGAGAGGTAGCAGTGGGGGCAGGTACCGAGGGTGGGCTAGCCGGAGTGCAAGCATAATCGCTGATGACTAGCGCCAATCCCACAAGTCCTTTGATGGCCGTGCGGCGGGATATCCATTCAGTACGTATGTCTTTTTGGCGCTTGAGCATGTCTAGTTCCTGTAATAAAAAATCTTTTCAGCATGGCGAGAGCACTGCACTGATCCCTCTCCGCCTCACTACGATGGTATGCTCAAGTTCGCGACGAACAGTCTGGGGAGAAACGTAGCAAACGCGAGTGGGGTGAGCCCATCACGCAACGAGCAGAGCAGCGGGTGCTCCCACTGACCGATCTTGCCGAACAGATAGGACTGCTTGATGATGGCGGCGCTCCGCTTCATTCGGCGCGCCTCGTAGGCACGCAAGGCGGCCACTGGCTCGCGCTGGTCTGCCAGGCAACCAGCGAGGACGAGTGCGTCTTCCAGGGCCTGACAAGCCCCTTGACCGAGGTTGGGGGTGGGTGGATGAGCGGCATCGCCCAGCAGGGTCACACGACCGCTTCCCCAGTGGCGCACTGGCCTGCGATCGAGGATATCGTTGCGCAGGATCGCCCCCTCGTCGGTGGCTTCGATCAGCTGTTCGATGGGCTCCCGCCAGTCCTGAAAGAGTCGGGAGAGCCTCGACTTCCGTTCACCTGCTCGATCCTGTCCGCCAGCCGGGCAGTTGTGCGTGGCGTACCAGAACACCCGCCCGTTCCCAATCGGCAGCATGCCAAAACGCAGGCCTCGCCCCCACGTCTCGCTGGAAATGCCTGGGGACACGTGCCTCTCCTCGAAGACGGCTACCCCACGCCAACAGGTGTATCCGCTATAGCGCGGGGGCTCCTTGCCCAGCAGCTGTTCGCGGATCACGGAATGCAACCCATCAGCGCCTACCAGCAGGTCCGTCTGATGCTGTTGCCCATCGGCGAAGTGACTGATGACGTTCCCTTGCTCTGGCTTGAAGCCGACGCAGTTCGCATTCACGTGGACTCTCCCCCTGGAAACCTCGCCTGCCAGCAGCCGCAACAGATCAGCACGGTGGATGCCAATGCTGGGGGCTCCCACCATCCGTTCGATGGTGTCCAGTCGCATCCTGCCCAGACGTTGCCCTCGCCAGGACCAGCACTCAAAGTGGGTGAGGGGAGCACTGACCGCGGCCAGGGCATCGGTCAGACCCAATTGCCGCAGGATCTGCACCCCATTGGCCCACAGGGTCAAGCCCGCTCCGATCTCGCGCAGCTCGGGGTTGCGCTCGAAGACCGTGACCTGAATGCCTTGGCGTTGCAAGGCGGAGGCCGTGGCCAGTCCACCAATGCCGCCACCAATGATGCTCACGTGGAGCGAGTGCTTCTCCATCAGCTCCCTCTCGCCTGTCTTGCACAGATGCATCTTGTGCTCACAGATGTAGCAAAGCATCAATCACCTGCACCTCATCTGAGGTGAAAGGAACTCCCTTCCATTGTAAGGCGTAGGTCGGTTCCTCGTCTAGATGCGCAGGAATGCTTGGTGGCGTGAGGCCCTGTTCATCTGCATCTTCAGAATAGGACATACCATCGTCGCGTAGGATGTTGCAGTAGTTCCAGAGTTTTTGGACGATGTATTGGGTGTTGGTGCTCATTAAATATTCTCTGTGACTATTGCAGCGCTTGCTTCTCTTGTCGAAGCAGGTTCAGTTCTTCTTCTGCTTCTGCTATCATGTTGCTACTAACAGTCACACTGTGTCACCCTGAGCGCAGCGAAGGGTCTGTCTCGATAGGCAGAGAGATGCTTCGCTGCGCTCAGCATGACAGGGCTGGACCTTGCTGTTGGTTAGGAACTGTCAAGTTCATTTGAACCATGCCTAAAAAATAATAAAAATTTGAAAAATGGAGTTCCAACCTTAAACGTACAGACAAAATGCTAAAAATGTGGTAGTATGTATTGGATAGCTTAAAACTTGATCCCCTTATTTCATCGCCTTCATTTGATCCTTACGATGTCGTTGGAGGTGTTCCATGCTTCATGCCATCAAAAACGGCCCGCGTTGTCGTAGTTGACGCTGTGGCGCGTCGGTGGGCATACTCCTACTTTCACTCTGCTAGCGAACCATCAACCACCACCTATACATTATGAGACTTGAACGTTACGCGGAGACAGTTGAGGGCTTAGCGTATGTTCAGCCCGAGATAATATGGTGACCCCATTGAAAGAGGAAGGAAAATAAGACCATGACGACAGAAGAACGCATCACGCCAGATTATGGCTCGTTGGTGATTGCCCCTCTCTGGAAGTTCTACGAAGTAGCAAAACATGCTCTTGCAGAGATGGAGGCGCTTTCACTAGATGATAGACACATTGATCGGGCCTATGTCGAGAATCGTAAACAGCACTTGCGGGCTGAGATTACTGAGTTTGAGCAACGCTTTCCAAACCACAGACGCTCAGATGATGACTAACAGGAGCACGTATGAGCGATGAGGACATGGTTTGGCCACACTAACGAGAGGATGCTTTGATGAATGAATTTAACAATGATCGCGCCGAGAAGCGATTGAATGTGCTGTACTACTTGGGCAGAATTGGTGCTACATCAGGCACACCAGAAGATGAAGTTGAGAGCGAGATGGAGGATATCGCGTTCTCTGCTGCTGAGCAAGGGTTACAATTTCACTGGCAAATGGGTAACTGGATGCTCCGACCTATGACGCCAGAGGAACAAACAGCTTTTCAGGAAGGCACAAAGGAGCGGGCGCAATGAGCGAAGAAACGTCGATTGGTTGGCAGGAAGGCCGCGAACTTCATTTCAATGGCACAATCACCTATCGCTCTGCTGTACCTGGTGCAATCAACCCGGATGCACCGGCGCAACCTGCAAGCAAGGGACCATACACCGCAAAGATTGTTGACTTTGCCGACCGTGAGATAGGCGTGCGGGCTGACGGATGGATGGGAGATGCGCCGCTGTACTACGTGTCGCCATCCGATATCATTAGTCTTGCTGAGAAGGAATAACCCTAAAAGAAGGGAGTATCTACATATGTCATGGGATAATCTCCTATGGCTAACTGCTTATCTCTCCACGTTCTCTCACAACTCGACCTGCTATATCTGGAAATTGACCGAAGCCTGACTCACCGGTGGAATATTCTGGGGTTTTTCCAGGAAAATCAGCGTGTAGGACGAGGCTCCTGATGGAACCTGGAAGATCACGGTGCCTGTAGTCCCCGACGAGCCACTGGCGAAGTTGAGCGGCAGGGTCGTATCCGTCGTTGGTGCGCTGGTTGTATCACTGGCTTTCAGGCGAATGTAGTCACCATAGTAGGCGTTGAACTCGTTGGCCGAGGGATTATCGACCTTCAATGTCACCACCACGTAGCGCATGCCCGAAGGCGCTTGATGCCCGTTGCTACTCCATTCCAGCGTCGCGGCGGTAACTGTCCAGTTTAATCCATCGTATGGGGTTGATGCGTTGGGTTGAGAGGTCCTCGGCTGGAAATCACTCAGATTGGCGTGCGCAGTCAAGGGAATGTCCATTTGCGCTTGCTGAGGAGTGCCGAGGCGTAAAGTGACCTGGCCGGCATTGATGTTGGTGGGAACGGCGAAATCGAGCCAGTTGTTGTGGGTTGTTCCTACTGCTGCCGAGACGGCGTTTTGCTCGTTGGTGGGCGAGACCTCGCTTTTGTCCGGTAAAATCAGGCGGGCGGCATCACCGTACGCGAAGTCACCGTTGCTCCTGGCGTTGGTCTCTTTGAAATTCAGCCGCAGCATGCCATTGGTGCGAGCGAAGCTGTCATCGATGAACGTGGAGGATTGTTGCGCATTGAGGATGGTAATCTGGACACCGGCGTAGGTCACGGCTTCATTGAGCGGTGTCGTCGTGATAGGTGGCTGAGTGGTTGGCTGACTGCCATTGTTGTTCGGTAAGTTTTGTACCTGTTGTTGAATTTGGGGGATATAGTGCCTGTAAGCAACGTAGCCAGGGATGCCGAAGACCACCAGCAGGATCACCAGTGCAATCAAGCAGCCGCAGCACCCGCTGCTCTGGCGGCGTGGCACGTATCCTGGTCGAAAGCGGCGCAGGAAGAAGAGCAAGCCCAGTGCGCCCAGCAGTTCGGCGATAGGGTTGGAGGTTTGCTGCTGCGCATAGGGCGGAACTTGCTGCGGCCCTTGCGCATAAGGTGGAACTTGCCATTGCTGTTGTTGCTGAGGAGTAGGTGGTGGTGGCCCTCCATACTGCCTGGCTGGTCCTGAAACAGACATGTCTGTGCCACAATTGTTGCAAAAACGATGGCCTGCGGGAGCCATGGTGCCGCAGGTTGGGCAGGACCGTTCTGAACCTTCTGACATAGGCCTTCTCCTTGCTGCTGTGAGGTTACTTTTTTATAATTACCACCTCTTGTTGGTTGTTTGGTTTAGCTGAGCCAATTGTATACCGCTCTTGCGATGATGTCTATGAGGAGTCTTTCCACCTAGTACTGATGGCTTTTTTCACTTAATGAGTGGATTTGTGGTTGTGTGCGTTCATGGGCCATTTTGAGGAAGAGCAGGTAGGTGAGCTGCTCGACGTAGTCGCCGTAGGACATGCCGTCGTCGCGTAGGATGTTGCAGTAGTTCCAGAGTTTTTGGACGATGTATTGGGTGTTGGTGGTCATTAGAAAATTTACCATATCGTGGCGAAAGGCCCCTGACTTCAGTCACGGGGATGATAGCCGCGCTGCCCGCAGGCAGTCCTTTCTTAACAAAAGCTGTCCATGTGTTAGCCATATGCAGGAAAGTATCTACCAAAAATGAGACGCCAGTTCGAATAGGCTTCTTCTATCTTTCCTTCTGCCGCGCACTCTTCAGCTTTTCTTGCTCTTGAATAAGCCGTTTCCAGATGGCTTTTTGCTGCATCTTTCTTGCTCCTGATGTTGAGATAAGCTCCTACATTGAAGTTGTACTCAGCAGGATCAGCGACAGAGTAACGGATTTTGCGTCTGGCCCTCTGGAACACATACCTGACTGCTGAGGGAAAATCTGTGATAGATTGATATTTCATGATCTGAAGGATAAGGCTCATGGTTCGGTCATTTTCAGGGAGGTTTTAGAGATGGGCACAGAGCTGGTCATAGATGGTCGGCGAAAGGTCCAGGAGGGATAAGATGGACTGTTGTAACGGCGAGAGCGGGGTGAGATGACGGTGAAACTGCTCTCCCATAGTGACCACGGACAAGTGAAGCGGCTGAAAAGCCCTCAACAGGGCCTCTGCCGTGGGACGACTGGTGGTGCGTTTGGGATTGCCCGCAGACAAGCCGGACAAGGTTTCATGCCGATCCGCCAAGTGCTGGCGAACCTGAAACTCGAGCAAGGTCAACAGACGCAAGGCCAGCGAGAGCAAGCGAACCAGAGCGGTGGCCCGCTGGTAACTCTGCACATACATGGGGGTCAACGACAAAGGTTTGCCTTTGAGCCGTCCAAAGTCTCGCTCCACCAAGTCAGGGTTTCAGGCCACTTGTGCTCTACTGATGTGAACTGGGGCGATGAAAGCCTTCCCTGTGCGCTCAGGGACATTCAGTCCCATTCCTGATCTGCAATAGTGGGAGTGGCCTGAAACCCTGAAAGACTGTTCGTTTGTTGTGTTTTGTGTGTTTTGCGTATACACTTCTCCTAGAGAGTAGATTATTCTTCCACGACTCACTGTGAGAGAAAACTTGGGCTTCTCCAATGTGGTGCTCGCGGAAACAGCCACCAGGCGCGAGTACTGCTACTAAGGTGGAGGCCAACCATGATATGCAGCCAATGTGGAGCAACTAATCCGAATGACGCTGCGTTCTGTGGCAATTGCGGCAAGCAAATAAAACGGCTGCAAGCGATAGGAGCAACTGCTCGATATAAAACGGAACCACGTGATGATTTGCACTCCGTTAGAAGTAGCCATGAGTCTCGTGATCGTCAGAATAGTGTAGAAGGAGGCCCTCCACGCGGCAACTTTAGGCGTGTAGCTCTGTTTGCCGTCTTGATACTATTGCTTATTGTAGGTGCTAGCGCGGGAGCCATCGTATTCTTGAAGAAGAACGCTCCTCCTGCCAGGGCGAGTGCCAACGGACAAGTGGTCTTTATCGATGGTCAAAACAGTACGGGGCATACTGATGCTCTCAAAATGATGATCAATGGTCTGCAAATGCCTCCTTCAGGCTTTCAGTATGATGCCTGGTTCATCAACGAGCAAGCTGAGCAGTCAGTTCCATTAGGAACATTGCTTGCAAAGGACTCGGCGTTTACATTGAATTTTGCTGGCGACGGGCATCATACCAACCTACTCGGTGCGGGAAATAAAATAGAGATTACCCTGGAACAAGGCGATGTCAAGTTACCAACGGGGAAGGTAATCCTCGCAGGAGCCTTCCCACCCCTGGCATTTGTGCATATCAAGCATCTGCTTTTCAGTTCTCCCCCTACACCAGGACAGATCGGGATACTTGTCGGGCTGCAAGATCAGACACAACTCTTAAACTCGCAAGCGCTAGCGCTGCGCAATATAGCTGCTAGTGGCAATGTGTTTGCTATTCAATGCATGGCTCAGAGCCTTATTGACATCATAGAGGGAGCGCACGGCCCACACTTCCAGCAACTTTCAAGGCAGTGCGTTTTCCTGAATATCACTACGACAGGCGATGGCTTTGGTCTCCTTGGTCCGAACAGCTATGTTAGCAGAGCAGCGGAACACGCATCGCTGGCAGCAACCCAATCAGATGCAACGGACAACATTCGAAAGCATGCAGGAGACGTAGAGATTGCCACCAACAATATCAAAGGATGGGTAACGACTATCGAGCAAGATGTGCTCAACCTGCTTACTAACCTAAATAACACGACCCACGTACAGGAGATTGTGACACTTTCCGATCAAGCCCATCATGGTGTTGACATAGATGGGGACGCGCAGGTTGATCCCGTACCCGGAGAAGCTGGAGCCATCACGGCGTACGTTCATGGGCAATTGATGGCTACCTTAACACTAGTTCCTGTCCCGTAAACGTAGGGGCGTAGGGGCACATAGGGCAATGAGGGCGATAATGACACCTATAAACTGCTATAGCAGGTCACGACGGCAGGCAGATAGAGCGGATCGTCGGCGACTTTTCCCGCTACCACCTGCGTCGCTCTCGGCAGGCCCAACGGATCCAGCGCCGAGAGCATCACTTTGAGTTGCGGCAGGTCGGGGCGGTGATTCTTACTATAGCCAAATTGGAACAGTCCGTCTTGCGAGATCGCCCACTTCACCGCTGAGAGTACCTTTCCTTGTGCGTAGAAAACGCGTTGTGTCTCGGCTCATTGGTGAACTTGGTAGGATGCCCACAAAGGAGGCGCGAACATGGTCGACCGTGTCGGACAGCAGCTGGGCAACTATCGGCTACTTCGTCTGCTGGGACAAGGGGGCCAGGCCTCGGTCTACCTGGGGGAGCACCTCTACCTCAAGAGCCAGGCAGCCCTCAAAGTCCGCCACACGGTGCTCACCGAGGAGGAGCAAACCGTCTTTTTGCAGGAAGCGCAGACCCTGGTTCGTCTGAGCCATCCGCATATCGTGCGCGTCCTGGATTTTGCCCTGCAGGACGGCATGCCCTTTCTGGTGATGGAGTATGCTGCCCATGGCACGCTCCGGCAGCGGCATCCCAAAGGCACCAAGCTGCCACTTGACCTGATCCTCCCCTACGTCCAGCAGGTAGCCTCGGCCTTGCAGTATACCCATGACCAACGCCTCATCCACCGCGATGTCAAGCCGGAGAATCTGTTACTGAGCTCCCATGACCAAGTCCTGCTCAGTGATTTTGGCCTGGTCATGCACGCGCCTCAGACGCTCGCCTCGGGGAGCACGGAACTGATGGAGCCATTGCTGGCAGGCACGACGCCTTACCTGGCTCCCGAACAGCTTCGGGGCAAGGCCCAACCCGCCAGTGACCAGTATGCTCTGGGGGTGGTCATCTACGAGTGGCTCTGCGGCAAGCCGCCCTTTCAAGGTCCCTTCCTGGAGGTGGCCGTGCAGCATGTCTCGGCACCGCCACCATCCTTGCGTGAGCAGGTGCCTGACCTCTCACCTGCCATCGAAGAGGTGGTGCTCAGAGCACTCGCCAAAGAACCCGAGCAGCGCTTCACGCGTGTGCAGGACTTTGCCACCGCGTTGGCATACGCCTCTCAGCAGGCAGTATCGCCTCGTCTTACCCCGGTGCTTGCCCCGAAACACGGTGTCGAAACCGGACAAAGGCCGCCCTCCATGCCTGACCTCCCGCGGGGGAACAGTCACCCTCCTCTTCACTGACATCGAAGGGTCCACGCGCCTGCTCCAATGTTTGGGTGAGCGCTACCCCGACGTGCTGGCCGAGTGCCGAGGCCTGCTGCGTGCGGCTTTCCATCAGCACCATGGCCACGAGGTCGATACCCAGGGAGATGCCTTCTTTGTGGCCTTTACTCGCGCCACCGATGCGATATCAGCAGCAGTGGACGCCCAACGTGCGCTTGCCAGCCATCCCTGGCCCCAAGGTGCAGCCGTCCGTGTGCGCATGGGCTTGCACACCGGCGAACCATCCCTGACCTCCGAAGGCTACGTGGGCCTGGATGTGCATCGAGCCGCCCGCATCATGAGCGCCGGGCACGGTGGACAGGTCCTGCTTTCCCAGACAACGCGCGACCTGGTGGAGCATGCCCTGCCAGAAGGGGCACACCTGCAGGACTTGGGAGCGCACCGCCTCAAGGACTTACAACAACAGCCCAGCCATCTCTTTCAAGTCGTCATTGCGGGCTTACCTATCGACTTCCCACCCCTGAGGACGCTGGACACCCAGCCGAACAACCTCCCTATCCAACCTACCCCGTTCATTGGTCGCGAGAAGGAAGTGGCGGCAGTCACAGCACTGCTGCGCCGAGAGGACGTGCGTCTGCTGACCCTGACCGGACCTGGCGGCACAGGCAAGACCCGCCTGGGCTTGCAGGTGGCTGCCGAACTGAGCGAGGTGTTCGCTGATGGGGTCTTCTTCGTAAACCTCGCCCCCATCAGCGATCCCTCGTTGGTCGTGCCCACCATCGCCCAGACACTCGACGTCAGAGAGGCTGCAGGTCAACCACTCCTCGACCTCATGAGCGCCTTTCTCCGCGAGAAGCAGGTGTTGCTGCTGCTGGACAACTTCGAGCAAGTGGCGAGCGCCGCCCTAGAGGTGGCCGATCTGCTCACGGTCTGTCCGCGGCTCAAAGTGCTGATGACGAGTCGGGAGATGTTGCATGTGCGAGCCGAGCGCGAGTTTGCCGTGCCGGTGCTGAGGGTGCCGGATCCCAAGCACCTGCCCGATCTGGTGACGCTCTCGCAGTATGAGGCGGTTGCCCTTTTCATCTCGCGAGCCCGGGCAGTCAAGCCTGATTTCCAGGTGACCCATGTGAACGCCCCAGCTCTCGCCGAGATCTGTGTCCGCCTGGATGGGCTGCCATTAGCGATCGAGTTAGCCGCAGCCCGCAGTAAACTGCTCCCACCCCAGGCACTCCTCGCACGGCTTGGGCATCGGCTCGAGGTCTTGACGAGTGGGGCACGCGATGCGCCAGCACGGCAGCAGACGCTGCGCAACACGGTTGCCTGGAGCTACGACCTGCTTACTTCTGAGGAGCAACGCCTCTTTCGGCGGCTCTCGGTCTTTGTCGGCGGTTGCACACTGGAAGCAGTAGAGGCCCTCTATGCGACTCTTGATGTTGGAGCAGGACGGGTGTTGGAGGAAGTGGCTTCGCTCCTTGACAAGAGCTTGCTGCAACAGGCCGAGTACGAGGGAGAGGAATCTCGCTTGGTGATGCTCGAGACGATCCGTGAGTATGGGCTGGAGGCTCTTGCCGCTAGTGGAGAGATGGAGGCAACACGGCAAGCTCATGCTGCCTACTATCTGGCGCTTGCGGAAGCGGCGGGGCCAAAACTCGTTGGTCCGCAGCAAGCTGTGTGGTTGGAGCGACTGGAGCGGGAGCATGACAACCTGCGATCGGCGATGCAGTGGTCACTGGAGCAGAGGGAGAGAGGGCATAGTATGGAAATGGCCTTGCGGTTGGGAGGAGTAATGCAATGGTTCTGGCAGGTACGTGGTCTCTTCAGTGAAGGGCGGGCCTTCCTGAAGCGAGCACTAGCGGCAAGTGAAGGAGTCGTGTCGGCTGTGCGGGCGAAGGCACTCCACGCTGCTGCAAACTTGGCTCTCATTCAGGGCGACTATGATCAGTTAGAGGCATTGTGTGAGGAGAGCCTGACGCTGTTTCGGGAACAGGGAGACAAACAAGGCATCGCACACACCCTCTCTCTGCTGGGGCGGGTGGCCTTCGAGAGAGGCAACATTACTCCAGCACGCGTACTGTTCGAGGAGTCCTTGGCGCTCTCTAGAGAGGTGGGCGACAAGGAGAACATCGCCTGGTCGCTCTTCAGTCTGGCATGGCTGGCCAGCGAACAAGGTGAGTATGCCAGCGCACGTCTCCTGCATGAGGAGAGCTTGGCAATGCACAGAGAGTTGGGGAACGAGGTCGGCATTGCCACTTCACTCCTCCACTTGGCCCGGGATCTCTTTGATTCCCAAGGCGATCCTGTAACAGCACGCTCCTTGCTCGAGGAAGGTCTCACACTCTTTAGAGAGGTGAGCGACAAGCAGGGCATCGCCGACTCGTTCTACTTCTTGGGGCAGCTTGTTCTCGGTCAAGGAGACGCTGCCACGGCATGCTCACTGGGAGAGGAGAGTCTGGTACTCTACAGGGAGATGGGGGATTGGGAGGGTATTGCTGGGTCGCTCTTACTGCTCGCAAGGGTAACCGCTTTCCAGGGTGACTACGCGGCAGCACGTGCACTGTATGAGGAGAGCTTGGCGATCACCAGGAAGTTGGGTGCCAAACTAGACATCGCCTTAGGTCTAGAGGGATTGGCGGGCGTGGTCGCGGCGCAGGGAGAGCCAGCGTGGGCAGCTCGGCTCTGGGGAGCGGCAGAAGCCCTGCGCGAAGTTCTCAGCACCCCTCTTACACCAGTTGAACGCGCTGACTATGAACGTGCAGTCGCTGCCGCACGCACCCAACTTGGCGAGAAGGCCTTTGCCGCTGCATGGGCCCAGGGGCGAAGCATGACGCCGGAGCAAGCCCTGGCTACGCAGACACCAGAGGTGGAGTCGATCTCAGGAGGAGTATCATCGGCTCCTTCAGCAAAGTTACCAACCACCTCTCTCGATGGGTTGTCGGCACGCGAGCTAGAGGTGCTACGCCTGCTCGCAACGGGATTGACTGACGCTCAGATCGCCGAGCAACTGGTGCTGAGTCTGCATACCATTCACGCGCACCTGCGTACGATCTACAGCAAACTGGGTGTCACCTCGCGTAGTGCGGCCACGCGCTATGCTTTTGAGCACCACCTCGCCTGAAAGCGTCTGGCTTGTCTGCTCTGGCGGACAGCCCTCGCTCGTTCTCGTCACCCGACCTTTCACCCGCTTGCTCCTCCTGCGCATGCCCTACCCTGTTTTGGCTAGACGCGCCCCACGAGCCGTCATTCCCGAGGCCCACACAATTACCCTGTTTTGGCGATGTCTATCCAGGTTCCACACCGTACACTAGGAGCAGGAGTTCTCACTCCTGAGGTGAGCTAACATGATTCGTAAATATGGAGGTGAACGGAACAATGACTACAGATATCGCAGGCATTCGGCGCTTGATGATGGAGATCACCGGTGACGAGAAGCACGATGAAAGCGCCCACTCCACACTCGACGTGCTCTGGGTGCTCTATGACCGCATCCTGCGCTTCGACCCCAAGAACCCCCGAAGCGCAGATCGTGATCGCTTCCTGCTGAGCAAGGGGCACGGTCCAGAGGCGCTCTACGCCATCCTGGCGGATAAAGGCTTCTTCCCGATAGCATGTTTGAAGACCTTTATGGCATGGGAGAGCATCCTGGGAACCCATCCCGACCGCAACCAGGTGCCAGGAATAGAGGCTTCCACAGGCTCACTTGGACATGGCCTCTCCATGGCAGTGGGCATGGCTTTGGCTCTCCGTCTGAAGAAGAGCGAGCGCAGGGTCTTCGCATTGATCGGTGATGGAGAGTGCAACGAAGGGAGCATTTGGGAAGCCATCCTGTTGGCAGGCAATCGGCAACTCTCCAACCTCACTTGCATAGCCATTAACAACCATTCAAGCTCGCTGGAGCTTGGCGACCTTGCCGCCAAATTTGTAGCATTTGGGTGGGCTGCCACGACGATCAATGGTCGCGACCAGGCACAAATCTACGAGGCACTCGCGCGAAGAGAGAGCGTACGCCCCACGGCTGTTGTCGCAGAGATAGAATAGTGTGCCGTCAATCAGCCTCTCAGCAGAGAAGAAGATGAAGATATGAATATGCGACAACAAATGGTGAAGACGCTAGAGGAACTACTGGCCCACGATGAGCGATTGGTGGTGGTTTTGGCGGTAATCAGCTACAGCCTCTTCAACAAGAACTCCTCACTTTTCGCAGAACGCATCTTGAACCTGGGAATTATGGAACAAACGATGGTGAGCGTAGCTGCCGGTATAGCGATGGAGGGTTTTATACCAGCCGTTCATTCAATCACACCGTTTCTGGTGGAGCGTCCTTTCGAGCAGATCAAGGACGACTTTTGCTATCAGCAGCTCAGTGGAAAGTTCATTAGTACTGGGGCTTCCTATGACTATAGTACGGAAGGGATGACGCACCAGGGTTCGGGCGATGTGCAGATTCTACGTAGTCTGCCAGGGATGCAAATTGTCGTTCCGGGGACGCCAGGGGAATTTGATGCGCTCTTCCGTGAGTCCTATGCCAACGGCTCAAACACGTATTATCGCCTGAGTGGTACAAGTAATCCCCGGGAGTATCCTGTTCGGTTTGGCAAGTTAGAAGTGGTGAAGCGTGGAAAACAAGCCACAGTGATTGCCGTAGGGCCAATGCTGTCTCCTGTGCTGTCTGCCGTTGAGGACATGGACGTGACGGTGCTCTACTGCACGACGGTTGCACCGTTTGACGGCGAGACGCTACGTGAGACCAGCCAGAGCAGCAACATTATACTGGTGGAACCTTACTATGAGGGTGTGCTCACACCGGACATCTGCGCAGCGATGAGGTATAGCCCGATACGCATTGAGGCGATTGGTGTACCGCATCAACTGCTGACGCGCTATGGCACACCTGGGCAGCACGATAAGGAGATTGGTGTAACGCCAAAGGGCATTCGTCGCAGAATCGAGCGGTTTCTTGCGTAGGGAAGGCGGCCGTGCGGTAGGGCGGCCGCCCCACCGGAGGGTGACTGCGAGGGTTGCCCTGGAATGAGATGGTGTTAATGCTGGTGTATCAGACGTGTTATCAGGGTCTTTGGCAACTTTGGTGCTGCTCATCAAGAATGAGATGGCACATGGAACTCATCCTGAAAGAAGAGTCGCCTTCTTCCCTTCGTACTGGGGCAAGAGCAGTTTTCCATGCTATACTACCTACAACGAAGATGCACTGGTCTTCGAGACGAGAGAAGCGAACTTGCCTCAAGGAGAAACAGGATGAGCACACTAAGTAGACCTCTGTTTAGTACAGGTTTAGCTGAAATCGTGTTAATCGTGAAAGATGTACGGGTTGCGGCCCAATTTTACCGAGACGTCGTTGGTCTGACATCGGCTAGCGAAGCGGATGATGCCTGGGCCTGGTTCTGGGCCGGCGATCCAGATCAAACCCAGTCAGTGGGACTGCATAAAGGATCGTTGCTTTTTGAAGGACAATCCCCGTTGCCAGAAGGGGAACGCTGGGGACAGGTACACTATGCTTTCAATGTTCCTACCGAAAGACTGGCAGATGCCGTCGAACATGTGCGCCGGAAGGGCGTAGAGGTTTTTGGGCCAGTCCACTTTGATTGGATGAATGCCACTTCGTATTACTTCTATGACCCCGATGGCAACCTCCTTGAGTTTTGGTCTCCTCATCCAGTCTGACATACCCTAAGTCAGGGATTCACGCTAGTGATAGCGTTGCGCATGAGAAATGCAACAAGAGCGTGTTTTTCGTCTCAAAGCATCCAGAGAAGCAGAGCATGTAGATCGGAACTCGGATGTGTGAAGTATCCGGTACCGATGCTGTTCGCACAGGCCCCTGGGATCAAGAAGGCAACGTGCTCGACTCCCGCCTGTTGCCCAACTCACCCTAGACACGCTGCACAAACAGAAGAAGACACTGCACCTCCTTCTGCCGAACGATGCGGTATAATGGTGCAGAGACGGTCAAAGTCATCGTAGAGACCAGTAAGTAGTCCAGGTGCGTCTGGGATGCGTTGTGCATCCTTTGTCAGGAGGTGCTGCATGCGTGAGCTCCCGACGGGAACGGTCACGTTGCTCTTCTGCGATATCGAGGGATCCACGCACCTCCTCCAACAGTTGGGCGACCGCTACGCCAGCCTGCTGATGGAGTCTCGGCACCTGCTGCGCACGGCGTTCCACGAGTGGAACGGCCACGAGGTTGATACGCAGGGCGATGCCTTCTTCGTCGCCTTTGCTCGTACCACGGATGCGATCTCGGCAGCGGTGGACGCACAGCGTGCTCTGGCCCGCCATACCTGGCCCGAAGGCACAATGGTCCGTGTGCGCATGGGCTTGCACACCGGCGAACCCTCCTTGATGTCCGAAGGCTATGTGGGCCTGGACGTCCATCGGGCCGCACGCATCATGGCTGTCGGGCACGGCGGGCAGGTGCTCCTCTCCCAGGCGACCAGCATGCTGGTCGAGCACGACCTGCCGGATGCGGTGAGCCTGCGTGATCTAGGGGAGCATCGCCTCAAGGACCTACAAGGCCCCCAACGTCTTTTTCAGTTGGTGATCACAGACCTGCCTGCCGACTTCCCAGCCCTTAAAACGCACGATGCTCATCCCAACAACCTGCCCATCCAGCCGACGCCGTTCATCGGACGGGAACAGGAACTAACGGTCGTCAGAGACCTGCTAGGCCGCGAGAAGGTGCGGCTCCTCACCCTGACGGGTCCTGGTGGCACAGGCAAAACCCGTCTGGGCTTGCAGGTGGCGGCGGAACTGAGTGAGCGCTTCGTGAATGGGGTGTTTTTCGTGGACCTGGCTCCCATCAGCGATCCCGATCTGGTCCTGTCCACCATCGCCCAGACGCTCGGCATCCGGGAAGTGGCTGGCCAGTCCCTGCTGGAGCGCCTCTCGGAGGAGCTGCAGCCCAAGCAGGTGTTGCTGCTGCTGGACAACTTCGAGCAGGTGGTGAGCGCAGCCCTCGTGGTGGCGGACCTGCTGATCGCCTGCCCGCAGCTCAAGGTACTGGTCACAAGTCGGATGGTGCTGCATGTACGAGCCGAGTACGAATTCGCGGTACCCCCGCTGGCGCTGCCTGATCCTCAACACCTGCGGGATCTGGCGGCGCTCTCGCAGTCTGAGGCGGTGGCCCTCTTCCTCCAGCGAGCCCAGGCGGTCCAGCCCGACTTCCAAATGACCACGGCCAACGCCCCAGCGGTCGCCGAAATCTGCGTCCGCCTGGATGGGCTCCCGCTGGCCATCGAGTTGGCAGCGGCCAGGATCAAACTGCTTCCCCCACCAGCACTCCTGGCGCGACTAGCGCACCGACTGCAGGTGTTGACGAGCGGGGCACGGGATGTGCCAGTGCGGCAGCAGACGCTGCGCAACACCATCGCGTGGAGCTATCACCTGTTAGATGCCCAAGAACAACGACTCTTCCGGCAGCTCTCCGTCTTCGTCGGTGGCTGCACGCTGGAGACGGCAGAGGCCGTCTGTGCTGTGCTTAGCGACGGAGATGGAGCGGGACCGGTGTTGGATGGCGTGGCCTCGCTCATTGACAAAAGCCTGCTACAACACACGGAGCGGGAGGAGGAGCCCCGCCTGCGGCTCTTGGAGACAATCCGCGAGTATGGACTGGAGGCGCTCACCGCGAGCGGGGAGATGGAGGCCACCCAGCGTGCTCATGCTCTGTACTACCTGGCGTTGGCAGAGGAGGCGGAGTCGGAACTCGATGGCCCACAGCAAGTCAGGTGGTTGCAGCGATTGGAACGGGAGCATGACAACCTGCGCGCTGCGCTGCGCTGGTCGCTCGAGCAAGGGGAGGCCGGGTACAGCATGGAGCTGGCCTTGCGGTTGGGGGGAGCACTGCGGGGGTTCTGGTTGAGACATGGTCCCTTCAGTGAGGGGTGGACCTTCCTGGAGCGGGCCATCACAGGAAGCGAGGGCATCGTGGCCGCCACGCGGGCGAAGGCGCTCTTGGCAGCCACGAGCTTTGCTACATATCTGGGCGACATGGATCGGGCAGAATCGCTGGCTCAGGAGAGCCTGGCCCTGTGCCGGGAACTCGGAGATACATGGGGCATCGCCCAATCCCTCCTGCAGTTGGGGAGGGCAGCCTCGTATAGAGGCAACTTCCCAGTGGCGCGCCCGTTGCTAGAGGAGGCCCTGGCGCTCTGCAGGGAGGTGGGCCACAAGAGGGGCATTATCTGGGCGCTCGACGAATTGGGGTACATGGCCATCAGACAGGGCGACTACGCGAGAGCACATGCCCTGTTGGAGGAGGACCTGGCAATCGACAGGGAGGAGGGCGACACGCTGGCTATCGCTGCCTCGCTCCTCCAGTTAGCAGAGATGCACTTTGTTTCCCAAGGCGATCAGGCGACGGTACGCGCTCTGCTCGAGGAAGGTCTCGCGCTCTGCAGGGAGGTGGGCAATACGTGGGGTATTGCCTACTCGTTCTTCCTCTCAGGGTGGGTGGCCCTCCAGCAGGGCGATGCCGCCACAGCACGCGAACTTGCGGAGGAGAGTTTAGGGCTCTACAGAGAGACTGGGGAAGGGCTGAGCATTGCCGAGGCACTCTCCCTTTTAGGAAGGGTGGAGGCACGCCAGGGTGACCACGCGAGAGCACGTGCCCTGTTTGAGGAGAGCCTGGCAATCGCCAGGAAGGTGGACCACAAGCTGAATATCGCCTCCTGCCTGGAAGGATTGGCGGGTGTGGTCGCAGCGGAGGGCAAGCCAACGTGGGCGACACGGCTCTGGGGCGCGGCCGAGGCCTTGCGCGAGGCTATTGGTGCCCCCATCCCACCTGTCGAGCGTGCCAACTATGAGCAGGCGGTCGCTGTCGCACACGCCAAACTGGGAGAGCAGGCCTTTGCCGCCGCATGGGCCGAAGGACGGACAATGACGCTAGAGCAGGCTCTCGCCGCGCAGGGACCGGTGACCCTGCCCCAACAGCTCGCCGCAGGACCAGCACCGGCTCCACCAGCGAAGACATCTAGTTATCCTGCGGGACTGACGGAACGCGAGGTGGAGGTGTTGCGCCTGGTGGCCCAGGGCCTGACCAACGCGCAGATCGCTGAGCAGCTCATCGTGAGTCCGCACACCGTCCATGCCCATGTGCGTTCGATCCATAGTAAGCTCGGTGTCACCTCGAGCAGCGCGGTGACGCGTTACGCGATCGAGCATCGATTGGTCTGATGCTCTGCTGCACCATGCACAAACATGATCTTGACGCCTCCTTCGCCATACGATATGCTACCTCTAGCTTGCCACCGTTGTGGCAAGCGCAGGTTCCCTGACGTGTGCTGCTCCAGGGGAGGGAGATATGACTGATCGTGTCGGCCAACAGCTGGGCAATTATCGTCTGCTGCGCCTCTTAGGACGTGGCGGCTTCGCCGACGTCTATCTGGGCGAGCATGCCTATCTCAAGAAGCCTGCCGCACTCAAAGTCTTGCACCTGCGCCTGGGCGAGCAGGACACCGCGCAGTTCCTGCGCGAAGCGCAGACGCTGGCGGGGCTGGACCACCCCCATATTGTGCGCGTGCTCGATTTTGCTGTCCAGGACGGCATGCCCTTTCTGGTCATGGACTATGCCGTCGGTGGTACCCTGCGAACGCGACACCCGGCAGGCACGCGCATCCCCCTCGATCAGGTCATCGCCTATATCAGCCAGGTGGCCTCCGCCTTGCAGTATGCCCACAATCAGCGCCTCATGCACCGCGACGTCAAGCCGGAGAACATGCTGCTGGGCGCACGAGAGCAGGTACTGCTGGCCGACTTTGGTCTGGCGATGCTCACGCCTTCGTCACGCTCGGGCAGCACACAGGCGATGGACCCTGCTATGGCAGGGACGGCTCCGTATCTCGCACCCGAACAGCTGCAAGGCCAACCGCGACCGGCCAGTGACCAGTATGCGTTGGGGGTAGTCGTCTACGAGTGGCTCTGTGGCCAGCGGCCGTTCAGGGGAGCTCCCATCGAGGTCGCCCTACAGCATGTATCAGCCCCACCGCCTCCCTTACATGAGCAGTTGCCTGATCTCTCGCCTGCCGTCGAGGAGGTCGTCATGCGTGCGCTGGCCAAAGAGCCCGAGCGGCGTTTCCCTTCCGTACAGGACTTTGCGACCGCTTTGCAGCACGCCTGTCAGCCGACGTCCCATCCCCTCTCCGTATCTATCCCTTCCACAAGAAGCGAAGCACTGTGTAGTACGCCCAAGGCAGAGCCGATGTGGAAGGTACCGACCAGCTTCAGGCCGCTCCTCGGACGCGAGCAGGATGTGGCGGCGATTTGCGCGCTGCTCTCCCGTCCAGAGGTGCGCCTGATGACACTGCTGGGTACGGGCGGCGTCGGCAAGACCCGCCTGAGCCTCGAGGTCGCCACGCAGATGCGAGACGCTTTCGCCGATGGGGTGTGCTTCGTGCCCCTCGCTCCGGTCGGCGATCCTGCCCGCGTCCTAGGAGCCATCGCCCAGGCACTTGGCCTGTGGGAAGCCGGCGATCTCCCCCTGGAGGAGCAGGTGCGCGCCGCGCTGCGCGACCGGCACCTGCTGCTGCTGCTGGACAACTTCGAGCACCTGCTCAAGGCGGCACCGCAACTCGCTGCCCTGCTCGCCTCCTGTTCTCACCTCAGCATGCTTGTCACCAGCCGGGCTGCCCTCCACCTCTCAGGGGAGCAGGAGTTCCTGGTTCCCCCGCTCGCTCTCCCCGATCTCACCCATCTGCCAGAGCCACAAGCCCTCGCGCAGCTGGCCTCTGTGCGCCTCTTTGTCCTGCGCGCGCAAGCCTTCCAACCCGCCTTTGAGCTGACCGCGGCCAATGCGCGCACCATTGCGGACATCTGTGTGCGGCTGGACGGCCTGCCCCTGGCCATCGAACTGGCCGCTGCCCGCATCAAACTGCTCCCGCCACAGGCACTGCTCAAACGGCTCTCCCATCGCCTGGAGGTGCTCACGGGGGGCGCACGTGATCTGCCCATCCGCCAGCAGACGCTGCGCAACACCATCCAATGGAGCTATGACCTGCTGAGCCAGGAGGAGCAACACCTCTTCCGTTGGCTCTCCATCTTCGTGGGTGGCTGCTCGCTCGAGGCTGCCGAAGCGGTGTGCCAGGAGGGTCAGGAGGATGGCGACCAGGCCTCCCGTGTGCTTGAGGGCGTTGCCTCCCTGCTTGACAAGAGCCTGGTGCAGCAAACAGAGCAGGAGGGCAACGAACCACGGCTCCTCATGCTGGAGACGCTCCGCGAGTTCGGGCTGGAATGCCTGCTAAGGCAGGGCGAACTCGAAGCCGCCCGCCAGGCGCACACGCGCTACTACCTGGCGCTGGTGGAAGCTGCCGAGCCGCACCTCTTTGGTCCCGAGCAGCTCCTGTGGCTTGATCGTCTGGAACGGGACCTGGACAACCTGCGGGCCATCCTCCAGACGGCCACGACAGGGGGAGAGGTGGAGGTGGAGGTGGCCCTGCGCCTGGCGAGTGCCTTGCGGTTGTTCTGGTCCGGACGGGGGTATCTGCGCGAGGGGCGCAGCGTGCTGGAGCGACTCCTGGCACAAGCTGGAGCGATCGCAGCACCCGTCCGTCTCAAGGCGCTCAACTCTGTCGGAGTGATCATCTGGGGCCAGAGTGACGCACGCAGGTTAGAGCAGGTCGCGGACGAAGCCCTGGCGCTCGCTCGGGAGCAGGGGGATCAATTGAACATGACCGTCGCCTTGATGCTGCGCGGAACAGCCATCATGCTGGACAGACGCGACTATGCCACAGCGCAGGCGTGCCTGGAGGAGGCCCTGACCTCTGCCAGAGCACTCGGGTATCGCTTTGCCACCGTCTCTGCGCTCATGAGCCTGGGCCGCCTGGCATTGTACCAGCAAGACACTCAGCGAGCGACTGCCTGGTTAGAGGAGGGTCTAATAGAGTGCAGAGAGAAGGTGCTGAGGAGTACGGTCCTTGTCCTGCTCGCTCGTGCCGAGCTGAGTCAAGGCCATACAGCACGCGCCCGCACCCTGCTGGAAGAGGGCCTGACCATCTTTCGCGCGTTCGGCCATACCTGGGGAATTGCCCTGATCCTCAGCCTACTGGGACAGCTGGCCTTGCAGCAGGGGGAGCTAAATCAGGCGGAGGTGTTCCTGAAAGACGGTGCCCGGCTTGCTTCCGAGGTCGGAGATCGACGCAACGTTGCGCGGTCGCGCTTGCTGCTGGCGGGGCTGACTGCGCTACGGGGGGACTATGCAGCGGCCCGCCTGCAGTATGAAGAAGGCCTCTCTACCGCCCTGGACATCAGGTATACGAGTTTGATCGCGTCCGGGCTGAAAGGGCTGGGCTGTGTGGCCGCTGCGCAGGGGTTGCATACCTGGGCTGCCGTGCTCTGGGGAACGGCAGAGCCCATGCGCGAGTCCCGCAGCATGGCCATTCCACTAGCGATCTACGAACGCATGGTGTCAGTGGCTCGCGGCCAGCTGGGCGAGCCTGCCTTCGCCCAGGCTCTGGCAGAGGGGCGCACCCTAACCCCCGAACAGGCGCTCGCCTCGCATGAGGCCTTCCCTCCACAGACACCGCAGCAAGCCCAGGCAGCGCCGGGTTCCTCCCCGACCGCTCCCACACGTCATCCCTCCTATCCGGCAGGACTGACCGTCCGTGAAGTGGAGGTATTGCGCCTGGTGGCCCAGGGGCGCACCGACGCCCAGGTAGCCGAACAGCTCGTCATCAGTCCCCGCACCGTCAACTGGCACCTGACCTCGATCTATGGGAAGATCGGTGTCTCCTCGCGCAGTGCGGCCACGCGCTATGCTTTTGAGCACCAGCTGATGTGAAGACCATCTCCGTAAACGGCTTCCAACTTCGCTTGCTGACATCCTACTCGCCGTTTCATTCACTTCCTTTGTCTATCCTCTCCAAACCGACTAGCTAATTCTAACTAGCTACTGCTCAGAAGCTTCCATATGTGCTGTTTGTAGATTAGCCGATTGTGACGATGTATTTTCGCCTCTTCCCAGGTAGACTCAAAACAGTGGTTCACATGTTGAACTGAGAGAACTGAGCACCTCCTGGAGGTGCAATAGCAGTAAGGAAGAAGTCGGTATGGCACTCGGACTCAAGCGGAGCGGAGCAGATCGTCTCCTTCTTGCGGGGCAGTGTTCTTTATGCGGCTTAAAAATGAGAGAGAGCTTCAATGAAAGGAAGACAATGTCCATGGTTGCAATGAATCAGATGGATACACGTGTATCGTGTACTGCCATGCCATCGTCGTTTGCATATGCTGGAGAGAGCAGGATGGCTCTCTGCTGTGAGTAGCCCTGCTGATGAGAGGCGAGGTGTTACATGATCTACTATCGAGTGGCCTTACAAGGGAAGCAATCAGCCACGTGGCGCTGGAAGTCAAGCACGCTCACCTCGCTTGATGGCGTGCTGGGCTTGCTGAACCTGTACCGCTGTGTGCCCAGGGAGCACATCCGCGTATTTCTGTCCTCCTCGCCTGAGCAGATGGATGAGATGCTCAGCCGAGCCAACCAGGGATTACTCTCAACTGCAGTCAGCGTGGATCAGCTCTGGGACAAGCACAGCATGAGTTGGATCGAGGTGAGGAGGCTGGAAGTAGAACTGGGTGCAGGGTGCGATCATGATCATCCCTACACCTGGAGCTTGCCTTCCTCGGGACCGCAAGTGCTCGCCTGGACCAGGCTGCGAGCCCTGCGAGAGCGTGGTGAGTTCGAGTCGTAGGCGGTTCCTCAACTCCTGCTTACGACTGGGAACTTGCGCGCTAAAAACCATCTCTTCTGGCGTCTTAATATAAAAAGAGAAAGGGTAATATTCAATGAAAATAGTCTTCTTCACTACTGCTCATAATAGCTTAAGTCAACGTGCTTTTGTGGAGCTGGTCGATCGCGGGCATACGGTGATCGTGGTGATCGCC
>WNFA01000934.1_pt1 | contig 23702 bp, 20 predicted proteins | sample 5400481 | NCBI WGS metagenome assembly WNFA01 (sample SAMN13153340, study PRJNA577476) | soil metagenome | isolation source: 120 cm saprolite under Douglas fir tree site 2 hole 1 replicate 2 | place: USA:California | collected 2015-04-18 | reverse complement strand
ATTCCTTGCGGGCGTGGTCGGAGCAGAGGTGGGAGTGATCGGGGGAGCGGGGAGTGGGGCATTGGCGGCCGTCGGCAAAGGTGGAACGACACAAGGACTTGCGGTCCTGATCGAGTGTGGCCGCAGAGCGGCCAACTGGGCGAAGAGAGGACATAGGTGGCTCCAGAGAATTGAAATGAAATGCGACGATCGAAAATGGAAAAGTGAAAATAGAAAATGGGCCAGAGGAAGATGCCGGCACTACTAGCTAAAAAAAGCCTCGCAGGAAGCGAGGCGCAATACTGACCAGAAAAAGTATATCGGAATGATGAGGAACCTGTCAACAAAAATGCTGGTTACAGTTTAGCGCGCGTGTCGAGTGGCTCCGGTTTGCATCGCGATTGAGCTGAATCTACCCCCATTTGCATACGAGAGAAACGCAAAGGATGGGGCAACCGGCGATGAATCCGATACGACGGTCACGCTTTGAGACGGTCAGCAGTCTGGCGTTCCTCTTCCAGATCCTCAAAGCTGTACCGTAGCGGGGGGACACCGTGCTTCGCCGCAAAATCCATGAAAGCCGCCAACGGCGTCTGGCATAGCTCAGCAGCGCGTCCCAGCGAGACTTTATCCTCACGATAAAGTTCGAGCGCCAGCAATCGAGCGGCATCCTGGGAGAGGCTGCTCCCCTCCAAATTTGCGACCCTCAGAAGTTCCGAGGGCAACTTTACATCCACGGTTTCCATAGCTCAAAATTACCGCACAAGCTACAGTTTGTCATGCTTCATCGTTTGCTTGGAGCGAATAATGCTGCCTCGCGGTCCAGATCGGCTTCGTCGATCCCAGCTTGGGGAACATCGTGGCGGCCCAGAAAATCTTCCGTCTCAACTCGGGAAAGGCCCAGCATTCCCGAAAGTTGGTAGAGTGTCAGAGTTTGCCCTTGACCAGCTCGAACAACTCGCGTCACTCCTCTGACCCGGCTGGCCCGCACGTCCGTTTTGCTCTGGGTCCCGACTCGTTGCCTTTCACCGTCTTCATCTTTGCAACCATCCGCCTTTGAATGACTTAGCAAGTCGTTCGAATGAATGCCTTACCATTAAAATATTTCTATTGACAACCACCCCAGTCCGTGCTATAAAAAACCCTGGGCGCTACTACGCATTCCCGTTCTTTTCTCCTTTCGATGCATCCTAGTTTCTAAGTTTTTTCAATTCCTTTTCTGAGGTTCCAAATGAAAACCAATGTTCCAGGCGCCGCTGTGTCTATCCGTTATCAGTTTACCTTTGCCGACGGCCGCTGCTGCCGCATGCCTCGTCATGCGGATCACTCGTCCCTCTGTCTCTTCCATGCCCGGAGGAACTGCAGCTCCGCGAAGCCCAGCGCCTCGGCAAGCTCTTCACTGCTCTCGCCCAGAACCGCGTCTCTTCCCGCAATGTCGCCACGCTTGCCTACATCGGCCAGCTCCTTCTCCAGTCTCTTCCCAACGTAAAAAAAGAATTCGAGTTCAACTACGATTTCAACTCCTGGAACCAGAAGCTTGCCGAAGCCACCCCGCTCTCTGACCCTCCCTCCGCCCCTGCTCCCGCACTGCTCTCTTCTGCCACCCCTGCCGAAGATTCCTGAGGTATCACAGGTGTCATGTCCTTGCATTCTCAGCCTGCGAAGCGGCACGAGTTGCGGTGTCAGCTTATTCTTTGCGTGATCTCGGCGCTCTGGCTCCCCTCGGAATTCACCCGCCACTCGCCACTAAGTCCTTTACAATGAACACTTCCATAAAATGCGTCCGTAACTCCTCTAGAATGAACACTTCCAAAATGGCTGAACTTAAAGTCCTTTAGAATGAACACTTGCAAAAAAACCGGGGGGTGGGGCCCTCCCCTATCCCCATAAGGCGCTTAGGGGAGAGAAATGTGTCCGCAAGATTCCGCCGCGTGCGAAGATTTCCGACTCGAACGGCAGTCCCGCGAGCCGAAACTTGCTCGATAGCAGGAGCACGCGCTATCGTACTGAAACTGTTCTCATGGGAAGCTCACTCTCCGCGCCGCTCCGGCTGGCCCTCATCGGGATGTCCGGCACCGGCAAAACTTTCTGGATAAAGAAGTTAGCGGCACAGGGCTGGCCCACCGTATTGTGCGACGATCAAATCGAGAGGAGGCTGGCCCCGCAGCTGGCGGCGGGGAGGCACGCAGGGACAAAAGGGGTCGCCGAGTGGATGGGCTGGCCCGACAGCGCCAGTTATGTTGAGCGCGAGGCGCTGTACTTGGCGGAGGAGATCCACGTTTTGGATGCGGTTCTGGGGGAGCTGGAACGAGAGCCGAAGAAGCCGCTGGTCCTGGACACCACCGGAAGCGTCATCTACACGGGCAATAATCTTCTTCTGCGGCTCCGGAGACGCATGACCTTGGTTCATCTGGCGGCCTCGGCTAAGGAGCAGCAACTCTTGATCGAGAGGTATTTGAACGATCCCAAGCCAGTCCTGTGGCGCGGCGCCTTTCAGCCGAAAAAAGGAGAAGCACCGCGGGAAACCGTGGCGCGTTGTTACCCGACGTTGATGGCCGCGCGGCGGCAAAGTTACGAAGCGCTCGCGCATTGCACCCTCCAAGTTGCCGCGCTGCGCGATGGCTCGCTCGATGCGGCAGCGCTTCTCGAAATGATTCAGAGCAAGACAGGATCCCAAACGTGAATTTGGGGCAACTGCGGGGACGCGGCATGCTGCGACCCTGCTAAGGAAGACTAAGCAATAGTGCCGTGCGTTCGCTCGATTCCGGCAGCTTCTAGAATAAAATTCTTCGAATGAGATACCGTAGCACAGCTCGTAAGGCGCCGCTAACCTCGCTTCGCGGCGCAGTGCTCCGCGGGCTCGCGCCGGACGGCGGCCTGTACATGCCCGTCGAGCTCGCGCGCCGCTCCCCGGAGGAATTGGAGGAATTTCGCCGGCTGCCCTTCACGGAAGTTTGTTTTCGTGTGGTGCGGCCCTTCGCGGGCGCGGAAGTTCCGGAAGAAGTGCTCTGGCAAATCGTCAGCGAAGCGATCAATTTTCCCTTGAAGCTGGTGTCGCTTTCACCCGGATTGCACATTCTGGAGCTTTTTCACGGGCCGACGCTGGCCTTCAAGGATTTTGGCGCGCGCTTCATGGCCCGGCTGATGGGCTATTTCGTGCGCAGCGAAACGCGGCCGCTGACCGTGCTGGTGGCCACCTCCGGCGACACCGGTAGCGCCGTGGCACACGGTTTCCTCGGTGTGCCGGGAATCCGCGTGGTCATTCTTTATCCTTCGAAGCGCATTAGCGAAGCGCAAGAAAAGCAGTTCACCACGCTCGGCGAAAATATTACTGCCCTGGAAGTGGCAGGCACTTTTGACGATTGCCAGCGCTTGGTGAAGCAGGCGTTTTCCGACCTTGAGTTGAACAAGCGCGCGTTTCTGACCTCCGCGAACTCCATCAACATCGGCCGGTTGTTGCCGCAGATGTTTTATCACGTCGCAACCTACAGCCAGCTCCCGGTGGCGTCGGTGCCGCTGATCGTTTCCGTGCCCAGCGGGAATTTCGGCAACCTGACGGCGGGAATGTTTGCAAAACGCATCGGTTTGCCCGTGGCGAAATTTGTCGCTTCAACAAATATCAACGATGTTGTGCCCGAGTATTTGCGCACCGGAGAATTTCATCCGCGTCCCGCTACGCAGACCATTTCGAACGCCATGGACGTCGGCAATCCCAACAATTTTCCGCGCCTGCTGGATTTGTGCCGCGGCCGCATTGAATACGTCCGCCGCGAAATTTGGGGCCACCGCTCGACCGACGAAGAAACGCTCGCGGCCATGAACATGGTCCACGAGCGCCACGGCTACATCCTTGATCCGCACACAGCCGTCGGCATACTCGGGTGGGAGGCCTACAAACGCGAACATTCGGAGCCAGCGCAAGGGCTGGTGCTGGCGACCGCGCACGCCGCGAAATTCGCCGACGTAGTGCAGAGGGCCATCGGCACTGCATCGCCGCTTCCGGACCGCCTCGCCGCCTACCTAAAGCGCGACAAGTTGTCGCTGCCTATGTCGAGCGCCTACGACGACTTCAAGCAATTCCTGCTCTCACAGTAAGCCAATGACCCAAAGAAGGGACCCTAGCGGAAGCTGGGCAGCCAATCAGGAGCGTCTGCGGAGGCGATCGAGAAAAATGAAAAGGAACACGGCAACCACTGCATTCACGAGGGCGGCGATTGCGAGATGCACGTTAAACCAGGATTCCGGCTGGGCCAGAAGCAGCCGCCGCGTCAGCATGATGACTCCCTGGTGCACGACGAAAAATGCGCCGGTCAGGGCAAACCGCGCCGCGGGATGCTCGGTATCGAGCCTCGCGCCGATCGACGAGGCCAGATAGCCGATAATCGTTTTCGCAATGCCGTAGAGCCCGAGAGGAACCGTCGGCCCGCTCAGGCTGTCCTGAAGCAGCCCAATCACCGTCCCCAGGAGCAATCCCGTCGAAGGATTGCGCCGGCTCAGCCCGAAATAAATGGTGACCAGCAGCGGCAAATCCAGAATCTCTGCTTTCGTGATGTACACGGGAAGAAAAGCCTGCAGCACCAATGCAAACAGCGTGGCCAGAACGATCGCGCCGGCGCGGAACTTGTGCACCTCAATGTGCGACTCGCCGATCCGGAGATCGAAGGCGTCGTTCATGGCTTTTGCACCGCGGCCTGGGCCGGCGAATTCGCCACCGGCACCCCCGCTGCGGCCGGTCGGGAATTCTGCGCCTGCGGTTCCTGCTTCATTTCGAGGGGATGCAGCGTGAGCAGCACGATGACTTCCTCAAGCCGCTCGAGATTCGCCGCCGGTCGCACGCGTATCTGCTGGAACGGATTTCCCGGCTTGATCTGGGAGACCACGCCAACGGGAAGATCGCGCGGAAAAATGCGGTCCATCCCGCTGGTGACGACATGCTCCCCAAGATTCACGCTGTCGTCATTGGGGATGTATTTCATGGCCAGCAGCGGCTCGCCCGTGCCGCCGACCGGGCTCTGGATGCGTGATTCGGCAAGCATCGCGCCCACGCCGCTGTCTTTGTCGGTGAGCAACAACACCTGACTGGTATTCGCGTAGGATTCGATCACTTTGCCCACTACCCCGTCGGGCGTGATCACGCCCATGTTTTTGCGGATGCCATCCTTTTCGCCGCGATCGAGATAAATTGTCTGGCTGGCGGAATCCGCGCTCGTGGCGATCACGCGTGCTCCCACCATGGGCACATCCTGGTGCGCTTTGCGGAAGCCCAGCAACGCAGCCAGCCGATCGCCTTCGGCGGCTTTGCTTTGCAGCATCGTGACCTCCAGCTTCAGCGCGTCATTTTCCCGCTGCAGGCGTTCGTTATCGCGCGTAGTGTTCTGCAGCGCAAAATAGTGATTCCAAGTGCTGCGAATCCGGCCCACCCCGTAACTTCCCGCGCGTTCGAATGGCGAAACCGCGCCCACCGTCCACACCCGCAGCAGCCGCCCCTGCGATTCACGCTTGATCTGCAGGGCAAGCAGCACCACCTGGAGCAGCACGACACCCGCAAGCAGCACCAGCGATCTATGTCGAGAGGGAATGGCGACCATTTATTCCTGACTCGTGACTCGGGTTTCGTGATTTGTGAAGAGTGACTAGCGGCTGGCAACTAGCGACTCGTGCCCCGTTCTACGCTGCCGTCAACCTTACAGCCGGCAGTCTTTGTGCCTAGCAAGAAACCAATCACCACTGGCCCAACCGAAAACTCTTTCCCCAGAACTGCGAGCCAAGAAGCGAGAGCCGAAAGTCGAAAACTGTGTTTCTAGTCGATGCAAACTTGGCGCAGCAGCTTAAAGTCGCTCAGCATCTTGCCCGTGCCGAGCACCACCGACGCTAGCGGATCATCGGCGATGGACACCGGCAATCCCGTTTCTTCCCGGATGCGTTTGTCGAGATTCTTCAGGAGCGCGCCGCCGCCGGTCAGAACGATGCCGCGGTCGCTGATGTCGGCGGAAAGTTCCGGCGGCGTGCGCTCCAGGGCAACTCGCACGGCGTTCAAAATCGTGGCCACGCATTCGCTTAGCGCCTCGCGAATTTCGCTGTCGTCGATAGTCACCGTGCGCGGCACGCCTTCAATCAGGTTGCGCCCCTTCACTTCCATCGTCAGCGGTTTTTCCAGCGGATACGCCGAGCCGATTTCCATCTTGATCTGTTCAGCGGTTCTCTCTCCGACCAGCAGATTGTACTTGCGCTTCAAATACTGCATCACCGCTTCGTCCATCTCGTTGCCGGCGACGCGCACCGAGCGCGAGTACACGATTCCGCTCATGGAGATGACCGCGATGTCCGTCGTGCCTCCGCCGATGTCCACCACCATGTTGCCCGAGGGCTCTTCGATCGGCAGTCCCGCTCCGATCGCCGCGGCCATGGCCTGCTCGACGAGAAAAACTTCGCTTGCCCGCGCGCGGTACGCGGAATCCTGCACCGCGCGTTTTTCCACCGGGGTGATTTCGCTCGGCACCCCGATCACGATCCGCGGATGCACCAGCACACGCCGGTTATGGGCCTTCTGAATGAAGTACGTCAGCATCTTTTCCGTGACTTTGAAGTCCGCAATAACCCCATCTTTCATCGGCTTGATGGCCACGACGTTTCCCGGCGTGCGTCCGAGCATCTCTTTTGCTTCCCGGCCCACTGCCACTACTTCCCCGGTGGCCTTGTTAATGGCCACGATGGAGGGCTCGTTTACGACGATCCCCTTGCCGGCGGAGAACACCAGCGTGTTCGCGGTCCCCAGATCAATGGCCAGGTCGGATGAAAACAGGCTGAAGATCGACCGTAAATTGTATCCGTTCTTGTTCATCTCTCCGCCCCCTGCGGAGAACTCTTCTCCGCTGCCCGCCCGGCAATTCCTTCCGCGACTGCGCAGCAGTCCACCTACCCATTGTCTCCGGACGCCGCGCTCGGCGCAAAGCAGCGCCTCGCTCCCGGCTGTGATTCCCCTATTTCGGAACAACGATAGATATTTGCTTCTGCGCCGTCCCTCCCCGGCGGTTCTGCCCAATAATTACAATGGTATGCTGCCCCGGCTCGAGCGGCACGGTGAAATGCCGGAAGCCGCCGTCCCGCGCAATGTTCGGCACCGGCTGGCCGTTGATGATCAGTGCCGCGCCCGGCTCGGTCCGCCCGATAATCTCCGCGACGCGCCCATGAAGCTGTGTCCCGTCAATCTCCAGCATCATCTCCTGGGCCTTGCCCTGCGCCACCAGAGTGAATTTGAAGGTCTCGCTGACTTCGCTGGTCTGCTTCTTGGCATCGGTGGCGATGACGTTCCAAAAATAGTCGCCGGCGTCGAGTCCCGTCAATTCCGCGCTCGTTCCTGTCACACCGCGCTTCTCGGCCTCGATCTTGGTGAACATCGCGGTGGTGCTGACGCGCAGCGAATAGGACACCGCGTCGGCCACCGGCTTCCATTCAAAATGCACGGCGGCGGCCTTCGGAAATTCTGCGGTGATGGGTTCCAGGTTTCTCGGCAGGATCAGATCCGGGGGCGCCAGGACCGTCGTTTTCTGAATTGTCCCGCCGGATGGAATGGTCGCTTTCTCCCACTGCTGGACCTCGATCTTCTCCCGCCCATGCTGCACTTGCGCGCTGCCGCTGGACACCACGATGTCGGTTTCTTTAGCAGCGGGATCGTTTTTCACGCTGGCCCGGCTATTGGGCCGCAACTGAAACGTCGAGTCTTCCGCGCTCACAGCTGCCTTCGAGTTCGGCGAAGACCAAGTCGGCGTCCCCATGTCCACCGCGCCGACGTTGATACGCATGGCCACGCTCGTGGGCTTGTTGTTGCCCATCGAATTCTCTTCCACCGTAACCAGCGTATCGGACTTCACGGTGTATGTCGTGCCGTCAGCAAACATGATACGCGCCGCGCCCTCCGAGCTGGTCTGGATGAGATCGCCCTTGTCGAGCGAAGTGCGATAGTCCGCGTTTGCCCACTGCACCGAATTGACCTTCTTTACCTGCACCCTGCCGTCGAGATTCACGAATTTCGCCTGAGTCTGGGAGTTGCCCACGCTCCCCGCGTCAACATTCCCTACGGCTTTCGAAACGCGATCAGTAATGGAGGTAAACACGCCGGGAACGATGAGATAGAGCGAAGCGAAGATGATCACTGCGCCAAGAAGCGCGTAAATCGCCACCGTCTTGTAGGTGACGGTGTGCCAATACACCTCGACACGCCGGATTTTCGGCGGGGTCGCGGGCCGGTTGGGATCGACGGGTGCCTGTGTGGTCACGAGTATTCGCGCGCCAATTGCGCCAAATTTACAATGTAGCACAGCAATTTGTAAGCGGCCAAACTGCGTGGGTTCGCGTAGTCAAACTGCAAATAGCAGGTGCGTATCCTGAGCGCCGCGGCCGGTGGCTTCTAAGGAATGGTCGAATCGAGACTGCGCCGATTGCATCCGCGCCCCTGGTTTTCTTCTACTTGCGGATTTCCGCTCCGTGCGTGCGCAAAAACGCGAGCGTCAGCGGCCAGGCTAGCGCCGCGGCTGCCGGGCTATAGCTCGCTCGCGCGTCGCAGAAGAACCCGTGATCGGCGTTGGACACTTCCACGTTTACGAAGTTCTTTCCTGCAGCTCGCAGCTCATCGCTCACCGCCCGGACATGCTCCGGCGTGATGTGCCTGTCGCGGCCGCCCCAGAAGAATAGGAGCGGAGAGCGCAGCCCGCTCACCCGGCCGAGCAACCCCGGATTGTTCGCATTCGGAGCAATCCCCCCGCCGTAATACGAGATGGCGCTGGCCAGCGGCAACGTAAGTGCCGCGAGAAATGCGGCCCGACCTCCCATGCAGTAGCCCACCGCTGAGATGGGGAGGTCTGCCCCGCCATTCGCAATCAGCCACTCGTGCGCGGCGCGCTGGTCCGCCGCCATACTCGCGTCATTCAGTGCGCGCATGTGCGGCATGGTGCCCGGGAAATCGTCATACCGGCCTTCAAAGCCCTCGCCGGTGCGATGAAAAAGCTCCGGCGCAATCGCCAGGAATCCCTCACGCGCAAATCGCTGCGTCACGTCGCGAATGTGCGCGTTCACGCCAAACGCTTCCTGGAAAACCAGCAACCCCGGATAAGCGCCCGCCTCGTTGGGCCGAGCCACCCAGGCGCGCATCTTCGTCCCATCGCTCACGCTTAGCCTTACATCCTCACTGTGGATTTCCATGGTGGCTCCTGAATCCTGCAAGGGTTCCTGATCAATGCCGGATAAAATAGCTCCGCTTGTCCTGATTTGCCGCCACCGCCACGTCGAAAAACCCGACCATCATCTCCTCGTAGGTTTGCTCGCCCCAGCGCACCGCGGCATCGGGATCGGGGTTGTGCGGATTGCCGCGCGAATTATCGTACCAGGCGACGGCCTGCAGTTCGGTCCCGGCTTTGAGGAAGCGCGGTTCGGCCAGGCGGTAGCTCATCTGCCAGTGAAAGTGATAATTCACTCGAAGAAGCGGCTCGATTCGCGTGTCCGATTGGCCGTCATCGGTTTTCTCCGTGTGCAGAATGTTGTATTCGAAGCGCTTGCCGCGCAGGTGCATGTGCGGAAAAAAACTGAGCAGCGTGGCGTCGTTCGGCAAAGTGCCGCGGGCCTCGACGCGATAATTTGGCGCGCGAGGGGGAATCACGAAATGGTCGTTGGTGAGTTGCAGCGTGAGCACTCGCTGCGCCGGCGGCTCTTTCAAAAAAACAAGTGCGATGCCGGTTCGGTCGGAGGCCGCATGCCCGTTCGTCGTGTAATGCACTTGGAAAACGAGGTCGGACCCGGCAGGGATGAACTTCGCCATCGTCGCCGGCCAGGAATCAGGCGAGCTCCCTGGCGCGTAAACAAGCAGAACGTCGCTGTCCGTCCAATGCGCGCCGCGCCGGTCCTCTGGATCGGTGAGCGTCGATGCCGTGAACGGCTTCCCCACGGGCGCGTGACGCAGAACGTTCGCGCGAAGCTCCGGAAGGATTTCCGACATCCGCACCCAGCGATCTCCCGTGAAATGCGCCGGGACAATTTCGTAGGTGTATTCCACCGCTCCGGCCGCCGGCAGCGAAACGCCTTCTGGCATCTTCAAAACCACATCCGGTTTCGGAATCGTCCAACTCTCCGCCCAGCGCTGCGGGGCCGGAGCGTCTCGAGGATCACCGGCCGGGGCTTTGGCTTCGGCCCAAGCGGCAAGCGTAGCGATCTGTTGCGGCGTCAGCGACGGGTCGTTCGAAAACTGGCCAATCCGAGGATCAGCGAACCACGGCGGCATGGTTTTTTCTTGCGTTGCGATTCGAATCGCAGCCGCGTAGCGACGCGCTTGTTCATAGGTTTCGAACGGCAACGGCGCAATCCCGCCCTCGCGGTGGCACACCTGGCAATGCTTTTGAAGAATCGGCAGGACATCTTGATAAAACGCGGGCCTTGCAGCGGCCAGTGGTTGCTCGCCCGCCCACGACGTTCCTTGCCGATCCGTCTTGTCCCTCGACGTTGCGGGAACTCCAAGCGAGACGAAAAGCACTACCGCGGCGCTCGTTCGAATTGGCGGTAGAAAATTCATCCCTCGCTTTCGATGTTCAACCTCGACCTGCGGTTTCCCGCGGACCAGCGCACGATTCTATTTGAGGCGCGCGGCGTCAATCTTATATAATCTGGGGTTTGTTTGTAGACTTGGGGGATTCATCGGATGGCCGGCGAGCCAAGAAACAACAAGAAGTTCCTGACCCGCATTCTCCTCGGCGTCGTGGTCCTGATATTGGGGGGCAGCATGCTCCTCTACCTCGTCCCTACCGGACCTGGGTCCGCCGAGACTTCCAGCGATGCAGTCGCGAAGGTCGGGGATCAGACCATCACCCTGGCCGAAGTGCGGCAGCAGCTCAATCAGATCAAGCAGCGGAACAATATCCCCCCAGCCCTCGAATCCATTTACGCCCAGCAAATTCTCCAGCAAATGATCCTCCAGAAAGAAATCGAATATGAAGCGAAGCGCCTCGGAATCCGCGTTTCGAACGAGGAAATTGCCGATCGCATCCACCAGTTCCTGCCAACGGCCTTCAACGGCGATACACCCGTGGGAATGGATCAGTACGCTTCGCAGGTCCAGGCCCGCTTTCAGATGACTGTGCCGGTCTTCGAAGAACTGATCCGCCAGGGACTCCTGGAGGAGAAGTTCCGGAAACTCGTGACCGACGGCATCAGCGTAGGCCCCGCCGAGTTGCAAGAGGAGTTCTTCTACCGCAATCAGAAGGTGAAACTCGACTACGCCTTCATCAAGCCCGAGGATTTGCAGGCCAGGATCTCGCCGGAGGAATCGGAAATTAAGGCCGCTTTCGAGAAGAATAAGGCCAAGTACCAGGTGCCGGAAAAACGTGTGGTGCGCTACCTCGTCGTGGATGTGAACCAGCTTCGGCAGAACGTCCAGATCTCCGAGGATCAACTAAAACTCCAGTATCAGCAGAATATTCAGCAATACCAGGTGCCCCACCGCGTGCACGTCGAGCACATCCTTTTCATGACTGTCGGTAAGACGGACGCTGAAGTGGAAGAGATTCGAAAGAAGGCCGAAGATGTTCTAAAACAGGCCAAGAATGGCGGGAAATTCGAAGATTTGGCCAAGAAGTATTCCGAGGATCCCGGCACGAAGGACAAAGGCGGTGACCTCGGTTGGATCGTGGAGAGGCAGACTGTCGCCGAATTTGAAAAGGCGGCATTCAGCCTGCCGAAGGGCAGCATTTCCGATCTGGTCAGAACCCAGTACGGCTTCCACATCATTAAGGCGCTCGAAAAAGAGACCGCGCATACCAAATCCTTTGAGGAGGTTAAGGATTCCATCCGTGCGCCTCTCTTGCTCTCGCAGGCGGACAAGCAGGCCAGCGATGAAGCTGAGAGGCTTTCCGCCGCCATCCGGCAATCCAACAAAGCGTCGCTCGACGATTTAGCCAAGCAGTTTCACCTTTCCGTGGGGGAGACCCGCCCGCTTGGCGCGGGAGATCCCGTCCTCGAACTGGGGAATTCTTCGGAGGTCAAAGACGAGATTTTCCGGCTCCGGCCGGGCGAACTGAGCCTGCCGCTTCACATTGATCGCGGGTACGCCGTGCTTTCTGTGAAGCAGATCTTCCCTGCCCACCAGGGCTCCTTGGAGGAGGTCCGCGACAGGGTAATCGTGGACTTGAAGCAGCAGAAGGCCTCGGCGGAGGCGCGTACTAAGGCGGAGGAGTTGAGCAAGCGTGTCAAAGCGGGAGAAAAATTCGATGTCGCGGCAAAGGCCCTCAGCTTGGAAGCCAAGACCAGCGATGAATTTGCCCGCAACGGATCGATTCCCGGCGTAGCCAGCGGCAAGCAGCTTGCCGCTGCCTTCAATCTGAAACCCGGTGCGGTCGGCGCGCCGCTGGAGCTGGGTAGCAACTGGTTGGTTTACCGAGTGGCGAGCAAGCAGGAACCGAATCCGGATGATTTTCAAAAACAGAAGAAGGATTTAACCGAGCAAGTGCTCCAAAACAAGCGCTCGCTTGCTTTCGAGGCCTTCCAAACCGCTCTCGGTGATCGGCTCAAACAGGAAGGGAAGCTGAAATTGATGCCAGAGAAATTGCGGGGATTCGGGACCCTTGGCTAATCTAAGTTACTGAAAATATTACGCTTAAAATTATTGCCGCCTCCACTTGTCTTTCTCCGCGCACCTCGCTAGGCTAGTAGGGCTTCGAGGATCCGGATTCAGGCCGTAACCCCGATGCTGAGCGGTCAGCCCGACCAGGTCGGGAACCAGCCGAAGCCGGAAACCAACTCACTATGGTCACCCAGGGCCAAGATCTCAGGGACATATGAAACAAAAGACCCATCCCCGCGCGTCTGCTGTCAAGAATGACTACCGTTGCAGCATTGAGAGAAATCAAGCCGGCAAATATTGTGTACGCATTCAGGCCCATTACCCTCGTCACGCCTGGACACTCAGCGTTTTCTTCTTGGCCTCTTCCTTTGATCGAGCCATGAAGAAACTGGAAGAATCCCTCGACTTCCTTCAGCGTCATGAGGAGAAATTATGGTTCTGGGGCATTGACCGCGCCGAAGACATGGGTTTTTCTGCCGAGTTCCTGCGCGAAGCCAGCCTCAAACTGGATCGCCGGACCGAGTTTCCTCAGAAAGCGACCAACCTTTCGCTCCTGCCGGAGCGGGAAGTTCCCGCCTTTGTGTTGGGCCCCGTGCGCCGGGGCCTGGCGGAACTGGTGGAAGTTCCTTCAGCTTCCGCTCTCGGAGATTGAACACGGACCTGCCCGGACGGGCAGGCTAGCTGGCCTTCTTCCGTATTGACTTCCTCTTTCCCCTTCGACATCATGCGCCCATCCGGTATCGGAGGCCCTGCGGCGCTCAACTGGATGCCATCTGCCTTTCCGCCCCGTCGCCCTCTGGATGAGTTCTTCTGGCATACTGGCACAACCGTCGCGGGTGGAGGAAATACCTTGAAGAATAAACGGAGAGTGTTGTATCTCGCTTTGCTCACCGCATTGCTCTTGTTTGCGAGTACGCCGTCGCTCGGGACCCAGGCCCAACAGCAGGGCGATCAGGGCCAGAGCGACACCAGCAAGCCGAAGAAGACCGCCAAGAAGAAGGCTGACGCCGCGACCGCCGATTCCACGAAAAAATCGCCGGATTCCAACTCGACATCCGCTAAGAGCACCAAATCGAATAAGAAGACCGCGTCGGGCAATCAACCGTCCGCCGCCGCAGTCAGTGGTACGATCCCGAAGAACGGGACAACCGCAACCAAATCGGCGACCAAGAAACCAGCTACATCCAAGAGGGGCACTAGCTCAGCAGACGCAGCGCCCGCACCGGCTGCGACCCCAGCCGGCAGAACGCCAGCCGCTGCCGCCGCCACCCCGGCAGCGACTCCCGCAGCTTCAAAAACGGCGGCTAGCACGCCTGCGGCAGCCGCTCCAGCAATCCCAGCCAGCGCGCCGCCGACTTCTAGCACATCTTCGGCACAACAGGCTCCTCCTGCGAACTCCGCGGGCATGGTGTGGGTGAACACGGATTCCGGGATTTATCACAAGCCCGGGACGCGGTGGTACGGTAAGACCAAGCAGGGCAAGTACATGACCGAGGCGGACGCCGTCAAGGCGGGGTACAAGGCAGCTCAAAAGTGATGGCAGGGTGGATTCTTCCAGAAAGCCAGGATAAGGAGAGAGCGAAATGAAGAAGCAATGGGGCCGGATTGTTTTGGTTGTTCTCGTGCTGTTCCTTGGGGTGTCCGTGGCCGTTTCCCAAACGTCTACAAAGAGTGCTGCGGCGAAACCGAAAACCACTGCTGCGCCGGCAGCGCCGGCGGCGAGTAATCTGCTGGATCTCAACAGTGCTACGAAGGACCAGCTGGAAGCGCTCCCCGGAATCGGCAAGGTCTATTCCCAGAAGATCATCGATGGCCGGCCGTACAAGATGAAGACAGATCTCGTCCGCAAGAAGGTCATTCCCCAGGCCACTTACGCCAAAATCAAGGACCTCGTCATCGCGAAGCAGGCCGCCGCAAAATAGGTTTGCCGAAGCAAAGCGCCCGGTGGCGAGTACGCCGCCGGGCGTCTTTCTTTTCCGGTTTGTTAAAGCGGAACGGCAGTTTTGTTTTGCCCTATTTTTCGCGGAGGATTACTTCGCCTTGCCCCACGATCTGCTCGTTGAGCCAGAGGCGGTATTTGAAGGCGCCGGCTTTGACCCCGGGGCGCGGCGGCCCACTGAGAAGACGCATACCGGCGGGTGCCTGGAAAACGTTGGAGGAGAACGGGCAGCGGTTGACGTCGAATTCGACGCGAAGATTGCCGGCGTCGGAGATCCAGGAGACTTGGTCGCCGTGATCGAGCACCACGGCTTGCGGAATAAGTCCAACGAGTACGGGGCGTTCGGCCATTTTTCCGTGTGCCCCCATCGCTGCATGGGGGGCGGTTCTCCTCCGAGGATGAGTCCAACGGGACGATAGCATATCTGCGCGAAGAGTTCTTCTCGCGCGCTGCGAGGAATTGCGCCATTCCTCCATAACCCCTGTACATACTTGTACTTCCATACGTCTTGACCCGTTTTTGCGGCAGCCCGCAGAGTGAATTCGCTGAGGTGTGCCGCCGGGTTCCGGCGGGGCTTCGCGTGTGCGGTGAACGAAGCACGCGCGTCCCCGGGACACGGAGGACGTGCTCGGCGAGAGTCGGGGCACCTGGAAGCATTAAAGTACTAATGGATAGGCTTCATAGTACTTTAGGGTTTTCATCGGATTGGCGGCGAAACATGCCAATGGTAAGTAAGAATCTGGCGGGAAATTGAACCAAGCCGGCGTCGCGCCTCCACCACCAGCCCCGCGCCGCAGAGCACCGCCAAGTGGTCAAGGCCCATGCCATATGGCCTTTGCGCGCAGACTCGTCGGAAGAATGGAAAAGCGTCTCCCCATCGCCATTGTTGTCCGGCTCGGACGGGTGCAGGATTTGCCCGCAAACGGAGAAGAACTGACCTACACAGATAACGTCAGTGTGCACGGAGCCTGTGTGCTTTCCGCCAGCTCCTGGGAGCCTGGTGACGTCGCACAGATCACTTCCTTGAAGGATGAGATTCCGATCCGCGGGAAGGTAGTTTATTGCGAGAAACTCGGGGACAACCGTTTCATCATCGGGCTGAATTTCCAGGAGCACCGCCTTACCTGGTCGACATTCCGCGCCTACAGCGCCTAACCCGCTACTGCCGGCCAAACCGGGGACAAGGCGTCAAGGCGGGAACGTTACATCCGTGACTGTGGTGTCGGGGAAGCTGTCTCTTCAAGAAGCCGCCGTGAACGCACAAGAGCGGTACAGCTATCAACCTGCCACGCGGAACGGCAAGCCCGTGCTCGCACACGCCGGCGTCACCATTCAATTTTTGTTCGAGCCGTAAACGATCGCGTTGCCGGGATTCGGCGATGGGCCGCGAGAGCGCAGCCGATGTACAATCCCGCGCGGGCATCTCCCCGAGTAAAGTCGGATGCCGGGAGGGCTAGCAGATGAAAACCGCCCGATGGATTACGGGAGCGGGTAGCTTCGTGGTGATGGCGTCGGCAGTCTTTCATTCTGTAGGGTACGTTCCGTTGCGGCGGATGATCGAAACGGGCGGCGTAAAGCCGCGGTGGACGGAATCCTCAAGCGTGCTGGCTGACGTTTTCGGTGCGGCTTTTTGTACTGGGGATTATTGCCTTCGTGGCGGGCAAGAGGGAGCGGGGAGGGGGGATTGTCCTTCTGTGCGCGGCCTCCACGGGGGTGACAGCCCTGCTTCTGTTAGTGTTTCTAGGTCCGTTCGTGGGCGTGTACTTGACCGGTGCCGTCACCGTGCTCTTTCTGATTGGCGGATGGCTGCAGCAGAAACAGCTAGCCTGACGCCGCTTCCTGCCAATTTGTCGGTTGCGGTGCGTGGGGGATTGCGGGAAAATTACGGTTTCCGCCGGACGTCTCGTTATCCGCAGAAGGCGCAGCTGCGGATGCGTCTTGGATTCAAGTGCAAGAAGAAGGGCAAAGATTATGACGCAACAAGTTGGCGAATTGAATCCGCCGCACAGGCTGATGCTGACGCCGGGTCCGTCGTCGATGGACCCGCGAGTGTACCGCGCGATGTCCACGCCGCTGGTGGGGCACCTGGATCCGTGGTTCAAGGGATGCATGGACGAGACCCAGGTGCTGCTGCGGCAGATGTTCCAAACGGAGAACCGGCTGACGATGCCGATATCGGCGTCGGGCTCGGGGGGCATTGAAGCGTCGGTGGTGAATTCGCTGGAAGAGGGCGATGAGGCCATCGTGGCGGTGAATGGAGTATTTTCCGAGCGAATGTATGAGATAGCGACGCGCGTGTCCTCGAAGGTGATGAAGATCGAGGTTCCGTACGGGTTGCCCGTGGATGCGGAGGATGTGCGGAAGGCTGGGAAGGGCAGGAAGATCAAGATCGTTGGCCTGGCCCAGGGCGAAACATCGTCGGGGGTTGTGACGAGACTCGATGCGTACCGGAAGGTTGCAGATGAGCTGGGAGCGCTACTGGTTGTCGATACGGTGGCGTCACTGGCGGCGGTGCCGCTGCACGTGGACCGCGAGCGGATTGATATTTGCTTCAGCGGGTCGCAAAAGGCACTCAGTGCGCCGCCAGGAATGTCGCCAATCACGGTGAGCGCGACAGCGGAAGAAGTTTTTCGAAAGCGGAAAACGAAGGTGCAGAGCTGGTACTTCGACCTGACGACGGCGATGAATTATTGGGGGAAAGAGCGGCTGTATCATCACACGCCGCCGATTTCATTGATTTATGGCTTGCGCGAGGCGATGCGCATCGTGATGGAAGAGGGGTTGGAGGCGCGGTGGGAGCGGCATCGCGTGAATCAACTGGCGCTGATCGCGGGCGTAGAAGCGATGGGATTGGGGCTGCTGGTGAAGAATCCGGCAGACCGGTTGCCGACGGTGACGGCGGTGACGATTCCGAACGGCGTGGATGACGTGAAGGTGCGGAATCAGCTGCTCGATGAATTTAATATCGAGATTGCGGGCGGGTTTGGGCCGGTGAGGGGCAAGATCTGGCGCGTGGGATTGATGGGACATTGCAGCAAGAAGCCGTATGTGTTGCTGTTCCTGTCGGCGTTTGAAAAGGTGCTGCAGGATCAGGGCTTCCGTGTGCCGGCGGGAGCGGGCGTGGCGGCGGCGATTCGGAGTTACGCGCATTCAGAGAGCGCGGCTGCAGTCAGCAGATGAAGAAGAGAAGCAAAGAAATAATGAAGTAAGGTAAGTGCGAAGAAGGAGAAAGGGTGACGACACGGCCAGTATTGGCGAATGCCGGCGCGATGAGCCAGTTCGTCGGCGCGTTTGAGGTGACCTCGAAGCTGACCGGGCACACGTACCAGTGCCGTTTTTCGCACATGTGGAACGGGGTGGCGACGCGGCACAGCGACACGATCGATACGAAGTTTTTTGTGGATGGAGCGGCGCGGGTGGTGGGATTGGCGCACACGGCGTTCGTGAAATTCCGCGAGCGCACTGGGCGGGACCTGACGGATCGCGAAGCGAGCTTTGCCGCTGCCGAATACCTGCGCGAGCGGCTGGAAGAAGAAGACGAAAGGCCGCTCTACGATGTGTCGCGCGACGAGGCATTGCGGCTGATCGACATGGCGGGCATCAAGTAAGAATCGCTGTAAATCGAAGGCTCTGAGGCGGGCTCTGGCCCGCCTTTCTTTTTTGGGCGATCAGTCTGCGCTTACGCTCGGATTCGATGGGCTAGTCATTGGCTTCGGCGTGAAAAGCGTCGAGGACGGGATGACGGAGGCCATCGCGGCGGATGAAGTGGATGACAACGAGCAAGAGGAGAGCGCCACAGACCATGACGGCAACGGCAATCTGAAGACCGAGCTGGAGGTCGCGAAGATCGGAGATTTTGCCGACGATTTGCGGGCCGAGGGCGCCGACGAGTTGGGTGACGAACATGTAGACGCCGACGGAAGTGGCATGGGCGCGGAGAGGCATCATGTCATGGATGACGGCGGTCACGGGGCCGTGATACCAGGACATGAAGAAGCCGGCGATGAAAAGTCCCGCCAGCACAGTCCATTTTTCTTCCGCCTGGATGGCCATGAGCAGGAACGGGGCGGCGAGCAAAAATGCAGCCATGATGGCGAGGAGGCGGCCATAGATGAATTTTTTCTGGAGACGGTCGGCGACGTAACCGCCCATGAGGACTCCGAAGACCAGGGAGAAAAGGGCCACGAGAGCGAGCGAAACGGCCGCCTCTTTGAGGCTGAAGTCCTTGTAGTTGACAGCGAAGTCGATTCCCCAGGTGAGGAGAGAGACGCTTGAAAAGGTGATGAAGATCCCGGCCACAATCATGGCCAAAAACGCAGGGACGCTCAGGATTCGGCCGAGGGGAACGACCTCCGAGCGAGGGCCGCGGGGTGGTTCCTCGAGCCAAAGGACGGTGATGCCAGGAAGTAGCCCGGCTATAGCGACAATGAAAAAAGCATGCTGCCAGCCGCGGAACTCACCCGCAATGCCACCGAGCGCCTGGCCGGAGGCCCCACCGAGCAGCATGCCCGCGGCAAAAATGGCCTGAGCAAACGCGCGGCGCTCCTGAGGGAATGCGCCGGAAATCATGGACTGGGCAGCCGGGGCGTAGGCGGCTTCGCCGACGCCGACCAAGGCCCGGGCGACAAGGAGGAAAGCAAAAGATGAAGCGAGGCCGCTGGCGAAGGTGGCCAGGCTCCAGAAAACGATGCCGCCGGCGATGATGTGTTTGCGGCTGAAGCGGTCGGCAAAAAAACCGAAGGGAATGCTGGCCGCGGCAAGAACAACGAGCAGAGATGTTTGCAACGAACCGAGCTGAGAGTCCGTGATGCCGAGATGAGCGCGCAAGAGGGGAACAAGCGGGACGATGACCTGGCGGTCGGCGAAGTTGACAAAATTGATCAAAGCAAGTACAGCAAGGAGGCGGAACTGGTAGGACGAAAGCGGAATGGGCTTTGACGCCATGCTCGGTGTGCTCGTTTGGTTCGGAATGACCCGGTCCGACTAGCTCTAGGCGATTATATACCTCCCATGAAGGCGGCTCGCCCCACGACCACGACGACGAGTGACCGGTTAACCACCGTTCTATCGTACGGGGCGCTCCTGCTCCTCGGGTACCTGGTGTTCGTGATTGTGGAGCCGTTTCTGGTGCCGCTGGCGTGGTCGGCGGTGCTAGCGATTTTCTTTTACCCATTGCACGAGCGGGTTGCGCGGCGGATGAAGCCGACGCCGGCTGGGCTGGTGAGCACCCTAGCGGTGACGGTGCTGCTGATCGTGCCAGCGCTGGTGGTGCTGGTGTTCACGGCGCGCGAAGCGATCGATGCCACGGCGAGAGTGCAGAGCTCACTGCTCAATCCAGAGAAGGCATTGCCGGCGCAGTTGGTGGCATGGTTCCACAGCCAATTGCCACAGGCCTGGCGCGCGACGGATTTTTCGGAACCCCTGCGACAAGGGGCGGAGAAGGTAGCGTCTTTTCTGGCCGGGAAACTCGCGGGGCTGGTAAGAAACCTGTTCGCGTTTTTTGTAGACCTATTCATCCTATTGTTTGCATTGTTTTTCATGTTCCGGGACGGAGAGAGCATTGTGCGCGGTGCGCGCCACTTGTTGCCGTTCGACGAGTCGATTCAGAAGGATATGCTGAACGAATCGAGGGAGTTGATTTTTGCGAGCGTGGCGGTGGGTTTGCTGATCGCCGCGATTCAGGGGACTCTCGGCGGAGCGGCGTTCGCGATCGTGCGAATTCCAACACCGATTTTCTGGGGAGTGCTGATCGCGTTTTTCTCCTTTGTACCCGTGGTGGGATCGGCGCTGATCTGGGCTCCTGCTACGCTGTGGCTGGGGTTTAGCGGACATTGGGGTAAGGCTATTGCCGTGGCTGCCATTTGCGGCGGCGTGGCGGGCGTGGCGGACAACATTGTGCGGCCGCTGCTGCTGCGAAACCGGACGCACCTCAACGAGCTGCTGTTGTTCATCAGCGTCCTGGGTGGCCTGGAAGCGTTTGGGATGCTGGGGCTGGTGGCGGGGCCAACGATCGTGGCGGCGGCGATGGGCGTCTTTCGAGTGTATATGGAGCACCGCGATGAGCTGGCTGAGAGCGAAGCTTAACGGAGTGCTCAACAGGGCGGCCAAAATACCCTGCGCGCATGTGTGGGTGTGCTAGAGTACCCGGCTCGGATGATTTCCAAAAACATCAAACCCGCCCCGGCCCACCGGGAACTGCCGCCCGGGAAACTGCGGTGGCGGTGCGAACTGGCGCGGATTCCTTTCGAAACGACGGCGCAGGCGGAGCTGCGCGAAGGGTTCATCGGGCAGGAGCGCGCGCTGCGGGCACTGAAGATGGGCGTGGAGCTTTCGGCGCCGGGTTACAACGTGTTTGTCTGCGGGCTGGCGGGGACGAGCCGCGGCGGCACGATTGCACGGATGATCGAAGAGCTGCACCCGCAGACCAAGCCATCACTGGACCGGTGTTACGTGAATAATTTTAAATTGCCCGACCGGCCGCGGCTGCTCTCGCTACCGCGAGGACAGGCCAATGCCTTCAAGAAGGATTTGCAGGCGGGGATCGATTTTTTGCGGCGACGGATCCCGCAAGTGTTCGAAGGGGAGCCGTTCCAACGGCAGAAAGGGAGGATCGTCGAGCGTTTCACGGTGAGGGAAAAGGATTTGATGGACGACTTCACGCGGCGAATCGCTCGGGAACAGTTTGCGCTGGGACACATGCAGGTGGGGGCCGTGGCGCTGCCGGAAATTTTCCCCGTGCTCGAGGGACAGATGGTGCCCATCGAGGACATCTCCAAGATGGTGCACGAGGGGAAGCTCGAGCAGACGGTAGCGGAAGATATCGAGCGCAAGTACGAACAATTCCGGCAAGAATTCACGGTGGTGTACCGGAAGACGCTGACGCTTTCGCGGGAATTGGCGAGCGAGCTGAGTTACCTGGAGCAGGAGGCAGCTTCGGTTCTTGTAGACGGAGTGATCGAGGAATTAAAGGAAAAATATCCTGGAACCGATGTCGCCGAGTATCTCGAAGAGGTGCGGCATCACCTGCTCGACAATCTCGATCCGTTCAAGGAACGGGAAGGCGAGGGCGAGCACGAAGGCGAGACGCCGGATGGCTTGCCGAAAGTTAGCGGGGCGCCCGAACGCGACCCGTTCCGCGTGTATGGCGTGAACGTAATCCTGGCGCACACCGATGAAGAGACGTCGCCAGTGATTTTTGAGACCACGCCGACTTACGCGAACCTGTTCGGCACGATCCAGCGGGCTTACGACACGCGCGGCGGCTGGACAAGCGATTTTATGGACCTGCGCGGCGGCTCGCTGCTGAGGGCGGACGGCGGCTTTCTGATCATGTACTCAATGGAAGCGCTGTCCGAGGTGGGCGTATGGCGGGCGCTGAAGCGCACGCTGAATCACAACCGGCTGGAAATCCAGCCGCTGGAGATGTTTTATCCGTTTGGGGGCAGCGCGCTGAAACCGGAAGCTGTGCAGATCGACGTCAAGGTGATCCTGATCGGGGACCGGGAGCTTTACGAGCTGTTGTATGAGTACGAGGAGGACTTCCGGAAGATTTTCAAAGTGCGAGTGGAGTTCGACGAAGAGATGCCGATGAGCGACGGCGTCATCGCGGAGTATGCGGGGCGATTGCGGGCGCTTTCGGAGAAGGAGAATCTCTACCCCTTCGACCGCGGGGCGTTTGCCGCGATGCTGGAATACGGAGTGCGGAAGGCGGGACGAAGGAGCAAGGTGACGGCGCGGTTCGTGGATATCGCGGACCTGGCGCGCGAGGCGCACTACGCCGCCGCGGCGGCGGGCGAATCGGTGGTGCGGGCCGCGCATGTTCGCGAGGCGCTGGCTTCCAAGGTGGAGCGGCACAACCTGATTGAGACGCGAATCCGCGAGATGATCGAAGAAGGCACGCTGCTTGTGGATGTCGCGGGCGAACGCGTCGGCCAAGTGAACGGGCTGAGCGTGCTGGAGATCGGCGGATACTCTTTCGGGAAGCCAGTGCGAATAACGGCGACGGCGGCGCTGGGAAAAGTGGGCCTGATCAACATCGAGCGCGAATCAAATCTGAGCGGACGCTTTCATGATAAGGGCGTGCATATCATCGCCGGATACTTGCGGAGCCGGTTTGCCCAGGATAAGCCGCTTTCGCTGGCGGCGAGCATTTGCTTCGAGCAATCGTACTCGGGAGTGGATGGCGACAGCGCGAGCTCCACGGAGATTTATGCGTTGACCTCGGCGCTCTCCGGAATTCCGCTGCGCCAGGACATTGCGGTGACCGGCTCGATGAACCAGCAGGGAGACATTCAAGCGATCGGCGGGGTGAACGAGAAAATCGAGGGATTTTTCGACGTGTGCCGGATCCAGGGCCTGACGGGGACGCAAGGAGTAATGATTCCGGAGTCGAACGTCGAAGATTTGATGCTGCGGGAGGATGTTCTGGAGGCGGTGGCGGCGGGAAAATTTCACCTCTGGCCGGTGGCCAAGGTGGAGCAGGGCATCGAGATCTTGACAAGATCAACTGCCGGACAGCGAAATGGGGATGGGACTTTCGAAGCCGGGTCGGTCTTCGCGTTGATGAATGAGAGATTAAAGCAGATGGCGAAAACGCTGAAGGAATTTGAGTAGGCAATCAAGCCCTGACAATTCACAGATTACACCGCATCCAAGAGAGTCTGTTCGAGGGCACGTGATTAGGCTTGGGCTACTATCCGAACAATTTCAATTTGGAGAGGGTTCAGGAGCGAGATAGGCCCGGCGATGATCGACGTGGAACGCCGGCGGCAAGACGGAGCTGTCGGCCGAATTGGACCGGAGCGCGACGTGAACCTCGATGGTATGGAGCTTGGCGTCGCGGGCCGGAGGCGTAAAGGCGAGGTCATACTCGTGACGCAGAAGCTGGGCAATTTCTGCAAAAGTGGCGCGAAAATCGTTTGGATTCGCCGGAAAGTAGACACGGCCGCCGGTTGCCACGGCGAGCGCCCTTAGTTGTTCGTCGGCTTGCGCAAAGCCTTCGGCGGCAGCCTGGGATTTATCAGGGGAAACTTGGTCCTTTTTGACGCGCTTCTTATCCGCGGGTCTCGCAGAGCGGAGTTCAGCGCCAAGAGAAACGGCGAGGACGCGCACGTCAGTCGTTTTTAGGCGAGACAGGAGATTTTCCCAGGCGGCAGAGGGCGAAGTGTCAACACCCGTGGAAAG
>WNFA01000933.1_pt1 | contig 23723 bp, 29 predicted proteins | sample 5400481 | NCBI WGS metagenome assembly WNFA01 (sample SAMN13153340, study PRJNA577476) | soil metagenome | isolation source: 120 cm saprolite under Douglas fir tree site 2 hole 1 replicate 2 | place: USA:California | collected 2015-04-18 | reverse complement strand
ATGCTGCCTGCGCCTGTCTCGATTTCCGCCGGCCCTCCGATTTCGCCCAGTTCCACGCTCCCGCCGCCGGTCGTCGCTTTCACGGTCCCGCTGCACTTGTCCACGCGAATACTGCCCCCGCCCGTCTCCAGCACCGCGCCTTGGAGCCCGGAAATAACCACTACGTTTCCCCCTCCACTTTCCGCCTTGATCTCGCCCTTGGCGGATGCAATCTTGATGTTTCCTCCGCCCGTCTGCAGAGTCACGCCGCCGCCCACGCTTCCGACCTCAATCGTGCCCCCGCCGGTTTCCGCCGTGACCTCGCCGCCGATGTCGTCGAGGTGAATATTTCCACCACCACTCACGAGGTCGACACGTCCGGCAATCCCGGTCGCGCTTGCGCTGCCGCACCCAGTCTCGATCTTGGCTGACTCCAGGTTTCGCGGCACATTGATGACAAAATCATCGGCGCTCTTATGATCCCGTCCGCCTGACGATTCCGCCACGATCCACGCCGTCTCTCCCTTTACAGAGGTGTTGACCTTGTACGACTCAAAGGTTCGGCGGGCCTGCTGTTCTGAAGATGTATAAGCTTTACGATGAATGGTGTATGTGATCCCTGCCTGCGATCCACCCTGAACCTTTACCGAACCTGCGGCCAACTTCACCCGCAGATTCCTCGCCGCACCCAAGTCTCCAGTCACTTCCTGGACCCAGTTGCTGCCTTCGCGATATATCCGACCTTCCTGGCACAAAGCCAGAGATGCCAGCGCAGCCACTGTAACCAGAACGCCGGCGAGTTTTAGGACATGTTTCAATGAATGTTCTCCTCAGTTAAAAGTCGCTGGTCGCTAGTCGTTAGTCGTTCGGCATTCACCGGAGGTCGCACGTGTTAGCTAACGACCAACGACTATCGACCAACGACCGTTTCTCAATCCATCTCCGGCATCTGCGCCAGCATCGCACGAGCCTGCGAGCGAATCGAGACGTTCTCGTCTGTCTGCGACAACCTGGTCAGCACCGACCGCACATTGCTGTCCGTCTTCATCGGCTCCACCAGTCGCAAGGCCTGCATCCGAACACCGGAGTTCGTGTCGCTGATCAGCGTCCGCAGAACTCCATCCCGTACCCGCGCATCCTGCCGTACAAAGCCACTCAGCCCATCCAACGCCTTCAAACGCACACCCGGATTAGTATCGTTCTGCAGCGCATACATCAGCGCTTCCCGCACCCGGGAATCGTCGGGCGACTGGGTCAGTAAATCCACCGAGTCCATCCGCACCCCCGAGTTGTAGTTGTTGCGCGCGGCGAACAATAGCAACTGCTGGATGCGCTGGTCGTTCAGCGAGCCCTGTGCTTCCTGGGTCAAAACCGTGTCGTACTTGATGCTCACCTGATTCGATCCTGGCTCCTGCGTCACCGACCGGATGCCTGTAACCGAGGAAGCTTCGACAGAAGGGGACGGGTTGGAGTGGTCGTTAATCGCTATGTCGCTAGTCGGGGGACGATTCGCCAGGAAGTTGTAAGTCGCGCCAATGCCCCCGCCAAATCCCACGATGAAAATGACAGCAGCCAGTGCCGGCGCCATCCGAATCTGCCGCAGCCACGTTCCAGGCTCAAAAATCACACGCTGCCAGAATCCTCCCGGCTGCGTCGTTTCGAGGGCCTCCTGCAGCCGCATCCGCGATGCCGCCAGAAGATTCGGAGTCGGCTCTGCCACCTGCATTCCCGAAAGGGTCGCGTGGAACTTGCGCGCCGCTTTCAACTCGGTGGCGCATTCCGGACACCGCGCCAGGTGCTGCTCTACCTCGTAGCGGGCATCGTCCTCCAGTTCGTTGTACACATAGAACAAAATGTTTTGCCGCACCCAATCACATTTCATTTTCGTATCCCTTCGCAGAGACAGAGACTAAGACTGAGTCCAAAGTCCAAACTCATCGCATCTCCGCCAGCGCGCTGCGCAGTTTTTGCGTCGCGCGGAACAACGTATTCTTTGCCGTCTCTTCCGTCGTATTCAGCATCTCGCCCACCGTGCGTAACTTCAGCCCGTGATAGTGCTTCAACTCGAACACCATCCGCTCGCGAGGTGTCAGCACTGCCAATGCTGCTCCGATCTTCCTTCCCAGTTCCCGCCGCATCAAATCGCGTTCCGGGTTGGCTCCCGAGCGTCCGTCGGGGAACTGCTCCAACCGGCTGTACTCTTCGCCCGAGGAGTCCACCGCAACCGGAGCATCCTCTTTGCGTACGTTCCGTTTCCGCAGGTGATCGAGGCAGAGATTGGTGACGATCCGGTAAATCCAGGTGTAGAAGGAACATTCAAAACGGAAGCTGCCCAGATTCTTGTAAGCCTTGAGGAAGGCCTCCTGATAAACGTCCTGGGCGTCCGACTCCGACCCCGTCAGATGCAGCGCCAGCCGCAGGACCGACTGATCGTAATGACGCACCAAGACCTCGAAGGCAGCGCGGTTTCCCTGCTGCGCCTCGCGGATCAGACTCGTGTCGTCAATACGGTTGCCCTGCGCTGCCAAGGAGCCCCTCACGGTGGGGTTCTGGTTGCCGCTGCCCTGTGCCGCCCGCCTCGGACGGGAATTGCCGCCAACCGGAATTGCTACTGCATAAGAATCGGCCGGCATTGTCTGTCTCTGTCCCCTACAAGTGGTCCCGATCTTGCCTTGCACGGAAATAGACGGGGCAGCAGCCCGAACGTTAGCAGATTATAAGGAGTTGGCCCTTGATTTGCTTGACAGTTGAAAACAGCCGCCTGTCTGGCTCTTTTGGACCCGCACCCCCCGCAGGCGTGTTTTCAAGGCTTGCAAACCGCCGCCGCTAGGTTACAATTCCCGGCCATGCGCGAAGGAACGTGCTCCGGATGCGGCCTGACCGCGCCGATCGGATCTTTCTACGGGATCAGCGGCAAGCTCTACTGCGAGCCCTGCAGTTGGAAAGAAGAACGCACCGCCGCTGAACGTGGCGAGAAGCTGGAGAAGATCTCTGTCGTCGATGGCAGCGTCTGTGCGCGATGCAAGACCCGAGCAGAAGCCACTGGCGCGGCCGACTTCCCAATTTGCAAAGGCGTTCCGCTTTGCCCAAACTGCCAGCAGCAGATTCAGAACTGGCCTTATCCAGTGTGGCTGAAGGCGTCCTTAGCTGGGTTGCTGATACTTCTGGCCGTCGCCCTGGTGCATGGGCGCAAATACTTTCATGCTGGGCGCGTAATGTATGCGGGTGAGCGCTTGGTAGAACAGGGTAAGTACAAAGAGGCTGTGCCACTCCTGAAGGAAGCGGATGGGGTTGCTCCGCAATCCGACAAGGCCTCACTACTTTTGGCAAAGGCGGCTTTACGCATCGGCGATGTTGTTACCGCACAGAAGGCCCTCCAGGCACATGATGCCGGTCACTATGAGACAAGCGGCGATTCTCAGGAGGTGTCCGCTCTGTGGAATCGCGCAACCGCTGCGCTCGAGAAGGCCGACAAAGCATCTGACCTTGAAGGCCAACCGGGGAAGGCGGAAGAGGCCGAAGCGCTTATGCGTCAGGCATCTGCGGAATATCCGGAAATGGCGCAGTTGGCGACAGCAATTCCTTACTTTGAAGCGGGTAGCGCATTTGATCGTAAGGACTACGACCGCTTCCTGGCTATTTCAGAGGGCATCTGGAAAGCGCAACCTGACTCCGCTAATGCTGCAGGGCAATTGGCCGGAGCTTTGGCCTGCAAGTATGCGGTGAGCGGCGACCCCAGCTTCCGAACGCGCTCGGAAGAAATGATGGGAAAGGCGCAGCAGCTTTCACATGGCGATCACGCGGCCCAACAGTCTGAGCAGGAGTATGCGGAGCGACTCAAGTATCGCATGGATACTCGGGAGATCATCAACAAACAGGAATACGACCGTCGCTTTCGTGGCGGCAAGGAAACAAAATAGGCCGAAACTATGTTCTTCATTCCCGGTTTTGTGGTTTCGCTGGTAACGTTCCCAGGGGTCATCGTCCACGAGGCCGCCCACCTGTTCTTCTGCAAGCTTTTCCGGCTGGCGGTCTTTGACGTGTGCTTTTTCCGAGTGGGCAATCTCGCGGGATATGTGATTCATGAAACGACGGATAATTTCCGGGCTCTGTTTTTTGTGGGCATTGGACCCTTCATAATCAACACGCTTCTGTGTATGGTTTTCTGCACTGCTGCTTTCTTGCCGGTGTGGGAACTGAAAATTGACGATCCATTGGCCTATTTCTTTTATTGGTTGGGGTTGTCAATCGGCATGCACGCCTTCCCCTCGAGTGTAGATCTGACGAACATCTGGACGGTGGCGCCGGATTTGGCCAAGAAAGGCAACGTGCTCGCCATCGTCAGCTTGCCGCTGGTTGCGGTTCTGCACGTGCTGAATTTTGCGCGTGTGATTTGGGCCGACCTGGGTTACGGAATTGCAGTGGGGATTCTAGGTCCAATCGCCATCTTCAAAACGCTTGCGCGAACCTGAGTCGCAACTGCCGGTCGAACCTTATTTCGACACATCAAACCGCAAGCGCATTTCATTCGTAGCCTCAAATCCCAGCTGTTCGTACAAGGGTCGCCCTTCAGCGCTGGCGTGCAAATTGACCGAGCGTAGGCCCTGCTCCTCGACCCATGCCAGGATTGTCAGCATGATTTGGCGCGCAATTCCCAACTTTCGAAACTCCGGCTCGGTGTACACATTCAGGATCACCGCCCGCTCGGTGCATGGCTCTTTGGGATTCGCTGGCCACGGACAGAGCAGGACGCCACCACCGCCGGCAACTCGGCCCGCGGAGTCCAACGCCAGCCAATGGTGATAGGAGCCATCGGCCAGAGCTCGCGCCAGCCACGGACTTGCGACTTCCGCCATCCGATCGAGCTCTTCGACGGTGCCTTCGCCCATGTCGCGAAACATCGACCGCCGATGATGAAGAATGATCGCCGACTCGCTCGGTGCTGTCTCTCGAATGGTAATGTCGGATTCCGTCATGTTCGTGCCGTGAATCGGGGCTCTCAAAAGGTACAATAAAATGGACGCAGGTCACAGTCGAGGCTAACCGGATTCATGTACGAAGTCACCGTCGAAGACACATTCGCAGCAGGACACTACCTGCGCAACTACAAGGGCAAGTGCGAGAACCCGCACGGCCACAATTACAAGATTCGTGTGACCCTTGCCGGTGCTGAACTCGACAAGGCGGGCCTGCTGCTCGATTTCAAGGACTTGAAAGACGTTATGAAGGACGCCATCGACCGTCTCGACCACCAGATGATCAACGATATCGAGCCCTTCACCGTCCTCAACCCCTCAGCCGAGAATCTCGCGAAATATTTCTACGACGAAACCAACGTCCGCTTAAGCAGCGTAACCAATGGCAGGGTGAGAGTGAAGGACGTGACGGTATTTGAAACCGATACGACTACGGCGCGCTACAGCGAGTGAAATTATTGAACCATTCAGTGATTGAATCATTGAGTCATTGAAGGCAGTTGCCTTTGAGTTTCAATGATTCAATGACTAAATGTGTCAATGATTCAATGCTTCAAGTAACCGAAATCTACAAATCGCTCCAGGGGGAATCGACATATGCTGGCCTGCCCTGCATTTTCGTGCGTCTGACGGGATGCAACCTGCGCTGTTCCTGGTGCGACAGTGAGTTCAGTTTCTACGGTGGACACAAGATGACGCTGCAGGAAGTGCTCAGCGAGGTCGCCGGTCTAAGCAGCGGCGGACTGGTCGAGATCACGGGCGGCGAGCCCATTCTGCAGGAGCGCGAAGTCGTCCCGCTGATGGAACACCTTCTCAACGCTGGCTATCAGGTATTGCTTGAGACCAGCGGCGAGCGCCCCCTGGCGCGGGTCCCGAAACAAGTCATCAAGATCGTGGACGTGAAGTGTCCGCATTCCGGCGAACCAGACACCTTCGCAATCGAGAATCTGGACGCGCTCCAGCCGCACGATGAGCTTAAGTTCGTTTTGACCGACCGTACCGATTATGAATTCGCCCGCGATTTCGTCTCGAATCACGCGCTGGCCGAGCGGGTTCACGCTATTTTATTCTCGCCCGCGTTCGAGAAAGGTGCGTCAGGCTCGCGAGACACTTCGCATTGTCTTCTTGATCCGCAAGAACTCGCCCAGTGGATTCTCGACGACAACGTCCCCGCGCGGCTCAGCCTGCAAATACACAAGCTGATATGGGATCCTGCTGCCAAGGGCGTTTAACAGTCGCAGCCAAAAGTCAATTATGAGTTTGTCATCCCGAGCGAAGCGAGGGATCTGCAGTTCGCGACAAGATGCAGATCCCTCGCTTCGCTCCGGATGACAAACTCATGGGGGGTGCCGGTTGGGCCACCGCCCACGACCGACTTGTCCTACGCCGTCCTCGCCCGCACCCGATTCTCCGCTCGCAGATGCGCCGCCACCAGTCGTATGTCCTCAAAGCTGACATACGGCGGCACCGCCTCTTTGATGTCCTTCAGCCTCTCGACCCCCTGCTTCAGGCACGCCGCCTCAATTAGCGGCTGCGCGTCGGGAGAAATCCACTTCGGATCTAATTTCACCTGCCCGGTCTCGATAAGGCTCGCCACGGTACAAACGACGGTCGAAATCTGCCGCGCGCGAATGCGGGCAATCTCCTCAAAGCTCCGTCCTTCGTTCAAGAGCCGAAGCGTCTGTTCGGCCGCAGCCGGCTCCTTGGACACATTCGGCGTGGCGCGCGCCCCACCGCCAAAGTTCCGTAAAGCTTGAAGAAGTTCCGAACCGTACACATCTGCTTTCTTTTCGCCAATGCCCGGCACCTGCTTCAACTCCGCAAAATTGGCGGGACGCCGCCGGCAAAGCTCCTCCAGCGTGCTGTCGTGCAGAATAATGTAGGCGGGCACTTTGTTTTCCCGCGCCATAGTTCGCCGCCATTCGCGCAGGTACTCCGCCAATGCCGGTTCCGCTTCCGCCGGCGCCGCATCCCGTACCCGCGGTTTTTCGGACCGCAGCTGCGGGGTGTAAAAGGACGCAGAAGGCGTGGGCGGAAACTGCGACTGTCGGGCCGTAACCTCCGGCAAGTCAACGCGCACTATTTCCTTTTGCAGCCACTCCGGCTTCGCGCCGCAACGGTCGCAGTTCCCGCAGTTCTCCCATTTCGGGGTCTCACCGAAGTGCACGCAGATCTGCCGGTGGCGGCAGCGCTTCGAATCCGCGAACCGGCTGATCACGCGTTTCCGTTCGGACGACCGCTCGCGCTCGGCGTCATCTGAAATCTTTCCGATGAAGTAATCCAGCAGCACGTGGTCGCGCTTCTGCCAGAGCAGCACACAATCGGCGGGACGCCCATCCCTCCCCGCGCGGCCAGCCTCCTGGTAATACTGTTCAATCGACTTCGGCAGCGACAGGTGAATCACCGCCCGTACCGCGGGCTTGTTGATCCCGAGGCCAAATGCGATCGTTCCCACCAGCACCCGCACTTCGTCCGACATCCACCGTTCCTGATTCTGCCGGCGCATCGGCGCTTCCATCTTTGCGTGATAAGGAATCGCCGCAATCCCGCTCTCCTCCAGGTATTCGACCGTCTCCTCGACCCGGCGAATCGTGGGCGAATACACGATCACGCTCTCCCCGGCATATTGTCGCAATGCGCGCGCGAGCAACTCCATTTGGGTTCGCGCTTCGCATTCGTGGACCACGTAGCTCAAATTTTTTCTATGGAAGCTGGCGATGTAAAGATGCGGATCGCACATCTGCAACTGCTTCAAAATGTCGTGCCGCACCTGCCGCGTCGCACTTGCAGTGAACGCCGCAATTGGAATCCCCGGAAAGCTCGTGCGCAACCGGCTTAGCTGACGGTAGTCCGGTCGAAACTCGTGCCCCCACTCTGAAATGCAATGCGCCTCGTCCACCGCGAAGAAACCCACCGGTACCTTGGCCAGCCAATCGAAAGTATTTTCAGCGGCCAACTTCTCCGGAGAAAGATAAAGCAGCCGATATTCTCCGCGTGCCGCTCTCTCCATCACCTGACGTCGTTCCGCTGAACTCTGAAAACTATTGATCGCCGCCGCCGGAATGCCCATCTGCGCCAGTTGCGCCGCCTGGTCCTGCATCAGCGCGATCAACGGAGAAACCACCACCGCCGTCTTCCCCGAAATCACCGCTGGAAGCTGGTAGCACAACGACTTCCCGCCTCCGGTCGGCATCACCACGCAAGTATCGTGCGCCGCCAGCAGACTGCGGATAACATTCTCCTGCTTGGGACGAAATTCGTGGTATCCCCAATAGCGCCGCAGGGCTTCCGACAAATCGGGACCAGTTTCAGGCATCTTTCTTTCGGACCTTCTCGGCAGTATAGCCTTAGACCTGTCCATGAAGTCTGTGAGCGCTCGACAACCGATTTGTGATGAATCAGCAAGAACCACGTAGGGACGGCCGCCCTCGGCCGTCCAGCAGCGCCCATTAATTTCGCGATCGAGAACCGGATGGCTGAGAAACGAATAACCCTAGGCGTAATCTCCGACACGCACGGCCTGTTGCGACCCGAGGCCGTCGAAGCGCTGCGCGGGTCCGACCGCATCCTCCACGCCGGCGATGTCGGAGCCCCCAAAATCCTCGGAGCGCTCGCGAAGATTGCCCCAGTAACCGCGGTCCGTGGTAACGTCGACACCGCTTCGTGGGCGCGCGCTCTGCCGGAAACCGAAGTCGTCGAAGCCGGCGGCGTGTTGATTTATATGCTGCATGACCTCGGCCAACTCGACCTGAAGCCGGAAGCCGCCGGATTCCGCGTGATCGTATACGGACACAGCCATCAGCCGAAGGTGGACGAGAAAAACGGCATCCTCTATTTCAATCCAGGGAGCGCCGGCCCACGCCGTTTCCGCTTGCCGGTGAGCGTGGGGAGACTGACGATTACTGCGGGAAGAGTGCAAGCGGAGCTGGTGGAGTTGAAAATATAACAATTCGCGGCGAACTGCAGATCCCCCGCTCCACCTGGATGACAAGCCCGGGATGATAAGCCCATGAAAAAGGCCGACTCGAAAGCCGGCCTTTTCTCGTTTCCAACTTTTCGCGGACAAGAGTGTCCGCGCCACACTACGGTTTCTTCGGCGCGATCGCGTCCTTCGCGGCTTTCGCCACGCGGAACTTTACGACCGTCTTCGCCTTGATCTGAATTGGTTCGCCGGTCTGGGGGTTGCGTCCCATGCGGGCCTTGCGATGCGCTTTCACCAGGCGGCCGAGGCCGGGCACTACGAATACACCGGCCTTCTTCGTTTCTTTAATCGCAGTATCTGCCAGGTGCTCCAGAAAAGACGCGATGGTCTTGTTGTTGGTTTCGAGCTTTTCTGCCAGGTGTCGGGTGAGTTGAGTTTTGGTCATACCAGATGCCATGAATTCCTCCTTCAGGAACCTACAAGTTTGCTTGTATCCAGCGCATAGTAACGCACCGAGCTGTGGAAAAGTAGCATTTTATGCAGATTTTATGCGGTTTCCAGTAAGGTACCCCTCGAAAATCGGCATAAAATCGGGGTCCAGCAGCCGAAGAGCGCCCAAATAGCCCAATTCGAGGGCAAAAGGGCCTCTGCAGACGTTCCCGTAGAGACGCAGCTTGCTGCGTCTCCTGCGTGCCGCGCCCAATGTCGCGTCCGGTTCCAGGCGCCCGGCAAGCCGCGTCTCTAGAGCAGAGGCTCTTCCTGCCCTCCAGTCACCTACTAGAAAAAAGTAGGGTTACGTCTGGTCTCAGATGCCATCCGTTCGTTACACTGAAAACCATTTTCGAAGCGTTTGAGAAAAGCAAAAATATTCGAGGAGGATTCATCTATGGCGGAAGCCGCTCTCAGTGGCACCGAGTTCAAGAAGCAATTACGCGCGGGCACTCCAAAGATGGGACTGTTCCTCAACGCGCACAGCCCGACTGTCGCCGAACAACTTGCGCACAGCGGTTATGACTGGCTGCTCGTCGATACCCAGCACGGTCCCATGAATTATGAAAAGCTCTCAGCCATGCTAAGCGGCATCGCGAACGGCGGCGCAAAATCGCTGGTACGCGTTGGAGGATACGATGACCGCCCTGGCATCCAGCAAGCGCTCGATCTCGGCGCCGATGGCGTCCTCGTCCCCTACATCAACACCGCCGAAGAGGCCCGGCAGGCGATCAGTTGCACCAAGTACCCGACCGTCGGCACGCGTTCTGTTTATTTTCCGCAGCGCAGCATGAACAAGGCCGGACTGCTCGGGTACGCCGGCAACTGGAACAACGAAGGCATCATCGCGCTTCAGGTCGAGACCGCCTCCTGCATCGAAAACATTGCCGAGATCGCCGCCGTCCCCGGCGTCGATATTCTTTTCCTCGGACAAAACGATCTTTGCATGTCGATGGGCCTTTACAACAAATACGAATTCCCGCACATGTACACTTCGCCCGAGCTCGGCGCGGCCACGCAGAAGCTGGTCGAGCACGCCCGTAAGAACAACACCATTCTCGGCATCTTTTTGTTTGGGACATCGCGCGTCGGCGAGTTCCTCGAAAAGGGTTTCACCTTCATCAGCGTCGGCAACGACCTGCACCACGTCCTGACGCAGACTGGCGCCTACGTCAACGACATGGAAACCATCGCGAAAGAGAAAGGCAAAAGCTGGAAGCGGAGACCAACGGCGTTGTTCTAGGCTCTGCTCGTGTGGGGACGGGCGCCCTCGCCCGTCCAAGCAGAGCGCAAGCTCGGCAGCTGCCTGTGGCCATAGCAACTATTGGCGTGGCCGCAGCTTGCACGCATGCGAGACGCAGTACCGGTTGCGTGCAAACCATTTATAGCCCACGTGGATTAGCCGGTTGAACCCCGGCAAACTGAAAATTGCGTAGAAGGGCCAGGCCCACCAGATCCGTCGCGTCACATACAAATAAACATCGGCTCCGGATATCAGCTGACCATCCGTCGTCAGCAACCGTATGTCGGTGAGCAGTTCCTCATGCGGCATTTTGATTCTCTCCGCAACCCAAGGCTCATCCAGCGAGGCAATCTCGAATCCGTACTGCCCCAGCGTCCCCGCCCAGTACTTCACCCAACGCGAGCAGAAACCGCACTGCCCGTCGTAAAGGACGACGCCTCGGACCCCGCCCTGGGCCAGTCGGGTTTCAGTGCTCACCGGCATGCTCACAATCTTCGCCCCCACATCACGGTGACCGCGGATCCTTCTGCCAGAAACGCAGACTGCGGTTTACTCCGGAGCACCGCCGCGATCTCTTTTCCGTACAACTTTTCTGCATCGCCCTCAAATGCCGATGGCCCAACCTGCCAGACTCTCCACGAAGGATGTGTCACGCGGTATTCCATGCAACCACCACCGGGCTGAGCAGCATATCCCCAGTAATGCTCGGTGATGAACTGTTCAATCGAGCCCTCGCCTGGCAGTTCAGAATCGCCATCGGTTTCAAGGTTCATCTCGCTCCAACAGTTTTCGCTTCGCCATCGGTACGCTACCCCCAGATGATTATCGCCAGCAGAGCGAATCTGGTGCGCCATTGGGAGAGCCACATACTTCTCCTTGTAGAACGTGCGGGCAACGAATGCAATTGCCCGGCGCGGAACCAACTCCCGGATGAATACCACCCCTCTCCGGACTTCGCTCCCCGCCCGCCGTCGCACGTAAAAGCGCAGGTTCACTTCCTCGAAATTCGAGTGCATCGGAATTGGCAGGTACCCGAGCAATTTTGTCTTAAGAAATCGAAATCCGACGAGGCTGGCAAAGACTTTTCCATTCCAACGATCAAGTTCGGTCCCCGCGGGGACGAAGGGAAGAAGCATGCTGGCGTCCACCTCGTAATTCAGCATGGCCAGGTACTGCCATTTTGCAGTGAGGAAGACTCGATTAACGCTCACATAGTTAGGATAATCGGACCGGGCGGTCCGATTCACTCGAAAATCCACGCAGAAGTATGTTCCACGACCGAAATCTGATGACTGACAGTCTGACTTCTACGGATCGTACACCGCCGAGTGCATGCCCGCGTGCCGCGCCGCTTCCTGCATCTGGTCAAGCTTCATTTTCTGCTCATCGAGTCGCAGCTGGATTTGCGCCACCCGCTGCAGTTGCCGCACCTGATAACGGTTGTACGGTCCCTCGTATTGGACGCTCCCGCCCGCGGAACGAATCGACGCATTGAGCTGGTCGATCCGCGCCTGCAGAATCGCCATCTTATTTTCTTGCGCCAGGATTTGTCTCTTCCACTGATCGGCCGCGCGTTGTTCGGCTAGGCGTTGTTGCGCGGAGCGATGGTCAGCAGCGGCGCTGCTCACACTCGCTCCTGACGGTGCCTCCGCCGGCTCCTCATTCGCGTCCGGATCCTTCGGAAGATTTGCGTTCGTAATGACTTTTGGCGCAGCCGATGCATTCTCGGCGTTTTGCTTCTCCCGGCTCGCACGCGCAATATCGCCTAGAGACTGTCCATAGGCAGCCGAAATCATCAACAGTGCGATTGCAAAAATCTTCAAGAATATTCGCCGCATAACCCTCCTAGCCGCGCCCTGCTGAACTGTTCTTTCAACTACTAATGCTAACCCTGCTGGCCGCGATCTGTTGCTAACGCGGGTAACGTGCGCCAAACGAAAGTGCCAACCCATCATGGCCAACCGGCCATCTCCAGAACCTTCTCCGCCGTCATCCCGCTCTCGCGCAAATGCCGGATGCTCAACGCATCGTGTCGTTTCGCCAGCCGCGTTCCGGCGGCGTCTCGCACCAGTTCACAATGAAAGTAATCCGGCTCTGCATACCCAAGACCGGCATACCCCAGCGCACGCATCAACAGCAGTTGCCGCGCTGTCGACTTCAGCAAATCCGCGCCCCGGACGACTTCCGTGATCCGCATTGCCGCGTCGTCGACTACGACCGCGAGTTGGTAGGCAGGAACATCGTCGCGCCGCCAAACTAGAAAGTCGCCGAAATCACTACCCGCGACGAAGCGCTGCCGGCCCAGATTCAAATCGGCAAATTCAACCTCTTCGCCCTCGGGGACGCGAAACCGCCAGTTCACGCCCGCTGGCTCCATGAACTCGCCCGCATCCTTGCGATCACGACAAGTCCCTGGATACACCGGCTCATCATCAGTATCCGCGTCATTCGGAGCGCTCGCCGCCTGCGCCAGATCCTTGCGCGAGCACGCGCAAGGATAAAGAAACCCGCCATCGCGCAGCCGCCGCCAAGCCTCCAGATAGTGCGCCCGGCGCTCACTTTGCGAGTAAGGGCCATACGCCCCTCCACAATCCGGGCCCTCACTCCAACGAATTCCCAGCCAGTGCAAATCTTCAATCATGGCGCGAGCGAATTCCGCCCGGGAGCGCTGCGGATCCAGATCCTCGTTCCGCAAAATCAAAGTTCCCTGATTCTCGATCGCCCGTTGCGCGACGATCCAGAAAGTCCGCGCATGTCCAACGTGCAATAGCCCCGTCGGCGACGGTGCTAGCCGTCCGCGATAACTTTTGCGAGGATTAAGAGAGTAGCTGGGTGAGAGATTGCTCACCAAAACATTCTAGCGGGAAGGGTGGGGCCCACCGGCGTGTTGCCCGCCACACGGCGTGTATGGCAGCGCACACTGCCCACGCCGAGCTTGCCCATAAGTCCCGCTGCATCAACAGTCGTCCGGTTGGCCGCTCTCTTGCCATATCACTCTCGACTGCGCCCGCCGCAGCGGAGGTGACAAAATGACCACTACTTGGAAATCCGGTGACAAGAAACCCAGCAACAACGCACCTAATAACACAATCTCCGGGACGATGCTTTCGTCCTGGTCGCGCCAGCAAAAGCTAGCGATGATCGCAGGCTTCGCGATTCTCGGGCTATTACTCGCGGTAAGCGCATGCTCAAAGCAAGGTCCAAAACCGGCGCTGGTCGGGGTTTCCAGCCCTGCGTCGAGCTCGTCGACGGCCACGGCCCCCGCAAACACCCCAACCGCCGCAGCGGTACCCGCACCCACGAAGAAGACGCCCAAGAAGCGTCCTGCTAACGTCACTTATAGCGACGCTAACTCCGGTGTTTCGTTTCTCTATCCGCGGAAATTCGCGCTGGCCTCTGGCGATAAAGCGCAGCCTCAGCTTGCAGCCGTGAGTATGAATGAGGCCCCGATGAACTTCGTTCAGCCCGGCGGAGTCGCGGTCGCAACCGTCGCACTGCCCGGCGATTCGTATCCCGGCACCGACTTCGCATCCGCCTTCTTCAATGTGAACGTCAATCGCAGCGTCTCCGAGCCGGAGTGCGCGCACTTCGCCTTCGTCGACACACGCAATGCTGACGGCGAACCCGTCGACGCCGAGAAAGTCAAAGTCGGCTCGACTGACATGGAGATGACTTCCGATTTCTCCGCTAACGCCATAAAGCAGGCCGAAACGCAGTACTACCACAGCTACGAAAATGGAGCCTGCTACGAATACGTCTTAGGCCTGGGCACTGAAGGATTTGCCACCGAAGGCGGTATTGAGCACGTCAACCGCGACGAAGTCTTTGCCAAGCTGGAGAAGATACTGGCCTCGGTGAAGATCAAGCCGGTCGAGACGGAGCACGGCGCCGAACCGGCCATCGCCACCATTGCGAGCGGCAAGGAATAAGATCGGAGCGTCATAGAAGCGCAAGGGCCGCGCGAATACTGCGCGGCCTTCGTGTTTTTTGTATCTTTGCCGGCTGAGTCGACATCTGATTATTTTAAGTATCGAATTCTCGTTCTCTCCAAAAAAGCCTACTCAAAAGGATCTCGAATCTACATGCTGAAAACAGCCCAACGGATTGGTATCGTGTCCGCAATCGCTCTCCTCGCGAGCCTATCGGCGCTCGCCCAGACTTCAACCTGGAACATCGATCCCGCGCATTCGACCGCGCAGTTCACGGTGCGTCACCTCGCGATCTCAAATGTTTCCGGGAATTTTACCAAGGTGACAGGAAGCGTCGTTCTGAACGAGAAGGACATCACGCAGTCACAAGTATCGGCCAGCATCGACGTTAGCTCGGTCGATACGCGGGTCGAGGCGCGGAACAAAGATCTCAAAAGCCCTAATTTCTTTGACGTTGAAAAATACCCGACCATCGAATTCAAATCCAAACGGATCGTAAGCGGCGGCGGGAAGCTTCAGGTGATTGGAGATCTGACCATCCACGGAACCACGCGCGAAGTCACGCTTGATGTTGATGGACCTACACCTGAATTGGCCGATCCGTGGGGCAATTCGCGCCGGGGAATCTCCGCGACAACGACCATCAACCGCAAAGACTTCAATCTGATGTACAACAATCTTCTCAAGACCGGGGAAGCGGTGGTTGGAGATAACGTCAAGATTCAGATTGATGCGGAAATGGTGAAGAAGAAGTAGGTCATCGGACCATCGGGTGATCTGGTCATCGGGCCATCGAAAATCGGCTCACGGGTTAGATCGCCCGATAGTCCGATCACCCGATCGTCAAGGTATTATCAAACTGTGGTGACCAATCGCGTCGCAAAGAACAAAGTACAACTCTTGCATTCCGAAAAGCTGGGCAAACTGGCTTGGCTGGTGCACGCCTTCTCGACGCGGCATGGCGGAGTATCGCGCGTTTACGGCGGAAATGCGCTGAATCTTGGGTTCACCCCGAATGACTCGCGTGCGGCCGTCGAGCGCAACCGCAAGCTTTTCCTCAAGGAACTCGGCGTCGCAAACGGACGCAGAAGTTGGCCGCTGGTTTCGCTACGGCAGATTCATTCTGACTTGATCCATCGTGTTGACCGAGTGCAAGGCGACCGGATGCCGGAACAGCCTCTGGCTGGAGACGGAATGGTCACGGATACGCCGGGGCTGGTCCTAGCCGTACAAACGGCCGATTGCCTTCCCATCATTCTGGCGGATCGAAAACGGCGAGCTGTCGGCGTTTTTCATGCAGGCTGGCGCGGCACGGTCGAACGGATCGTCGAGAAGGGTGTTGGTGAGATGCGGAAACATTTCAAGAGCGACCCGCGGGACCTGGTGGCGGCGATCGGGCCGGGAGTGCAGGGGTGCTGCTACGAAGTGGGCGAAGAAGTGCGTACCAAGTTCGAAGCGCAGTTTGCGTACGCCAGCAGTTTGTTCCGTCAGGTGAAGGAATCGGATCCGGTGCGGGAGAAATATCCGTTGTTGTTCCTGACGGCGCGCGCGCCTGGGCACAGTGAATTGCCGATAAAACTTTTTCTTGATCTGGTAGAGGCGAACCGTCGGCAGCTGCTAGATGCGGGCGTGATCGCGAAGAATATTGAGGCGGTGGGGCCTTGCACGGCGTGCCATACAGAGTTGCTGTTCAGCTACCGGGCGGAGAAAGGCGTTACGGGGAGAATGATGGCGTCAGCAGGAATCATCCCGAAATAAACTCTGCCCGGAATAAGCGGGAAGGATTCAGGGGTGGTACGGTCGCTGGTCGTTAGTCGTTCGCGAGTGGCAAGTCGGCAAGCCTGGTATGCTTCGTCTCTTGATGGAGCGACGGGCGTCCTCGCCCGTCCCCCACTGGCCCGAGCTATGCCTTATCGCGTTGTTTCTTTCACCATGGCGCAAGTACGGCAAGGGGCGCTTGGATTCCAGCGCGAACTCAGCGCGATCCTCCGCGAACGTCCGGATATCAAAGTGTATTCGGTAAGCCCGTTCGACCTCGATGAACGCCGCCGGTTCAAGGATCGATTTGGCGGAGATATCGTGTACTTTCTGAACGACGCTGCGTGTCAGGAGTGTGAGCGAATGAATCTTAACCTGCAATTTCTGGGGCAAATCTCGAATGACGAACTGCCACGCCGACGGACCGTTGTTGTCGGAATGCCAGAACGAACTGGCGGAGCCCCGACGGTCTAGCGTCACAATTAAAATGCGGACGAGAAGTGGCTAGTCTTTCTTGTGCTTTTTCTGCGAAGAGTCAGACTTGGGCTTGTCGTCTTTCTTCGTATCTTTGGTGTCCTTTGTGTCCTTCGCATCTTTCGTGTCTTTGGAGTCTTTCCCTTCCTTCGTGCCGCTCTCGCCCTCGGAAGAAGAAGAGGACGACCCCGTCGAGGCCGCGCCCTTCTTCGCGTAATCCGTCACGTACCAACCCGAACCTTTGAACTGCACGGCTGGAGCCGAGATCACCTGCTCGATGACGCCTCCGCATTCGGGGCACTTTCGCAGCTGCTTATCCGAGAATTTACGGATTTGTTCAAAGCGGTGTCCGCAGTTCTTGCACAGGTATTCGTAGTTGGGCATCGGTGAGGTGATTCTAGAGGCGAGGATTCATCGCCGTCAATTTTGACGCGTGGCACCCAGGATCCTAAATTCATCAACCACAAACGGCACGAAGGACCACCAAGGATCCAACCAAAGTTTTCCTTCGTGGTCCTTTGTGTCCTTAGTGGTTAGAGCACTCCTCAGCGTTTCAACAGATCCACGGGTTCGCGGACGTCGTGTACCCGAAAATATTTCGCCAGGGCCGGATATTTCGCGGCGACGGCTTCGTACATGGCATAGGCCACGTTGCGATAGGACGTGTGTCCGGCGGGTGTGGTGCGCAACTCGGAGATGTAAACGGCCTCGGCGAAATCCATCTTAAACAGGGTGCGCTTGCGAAAAGCGAGGGGGATCGCGTACTGCGCGTTTTGCGGAGCCTCTTTACTGCCGGCCGCGGAAAGCTTCTTCACCGCGGTTTCGGCGCGCTTCATCGCAGATTCGTATTCGGAGCGAATTCCGGCAGCATTGACTTCGGGCGGCGTGTCGAAGCCGTGAGCGGTGGTGAAATCCTGCATAATCTGGACGCAGCGGCGGTGGCGGTGCATGTCGCGGAAGCCGCCGATATCCATGAGGATGTCGAAGCGGAACTGCTGGCCGGCGGAGAACGGACGCGGCATCTCGTCGTGGCTGCCGCGATGACGCAGGCCAAGGTCGATGATTTCGCGGCGGCGCGCCTCTCCCGCCGTTCCGATCGTTTTGCGAAGCTGCCTGTAAGAATAATGACAGTGGCCATACAAGAGCGTGGTGGCGAGTTCGATTTCAAGCGCGTCGTTGCTGCGAGAATCGTTGTCCACCAAATCGTTGTCAATTAAATCGACAAGCGGTGCAGGTTCGATGGCAGCGTCTCGCATCAGTTCGGCCGCGGCCTGCTGAAGTTCGCGGCGCGTCTCGATTTCGTAGCGATTCGGATCGGCGTACTTGACCAGCGTGGGCGCGACCCGAACTTCGCGCAGGAGTTCGCGTTCAGCGCGGTCGGCGATTTCGGGCGACACGGTGCGAATCTCGGCAACCAGGGCGCGCAGCGATTCTTCGTTCGCGTTGTAGGCGGGAGAGAGCGCTGCTTGTTTCAGCAGCGCTCCAAGATCACGGACCTCTTTATGCGGCTGCGAAAGCAGGTGCGCAACCTGGGTTTCGAGCGTGCGGGCGTTGACGATCTCCCCCAGTGAAGTGTTGGTGGCGAGCGGCAGCAGATAGCGCGAGATGTCGAAGGCGCGGGCGCGCAGGGTGCGCTCATACGCTTCCGGCTTCATCTCGGAGGGCCGGGGCGTAATGCTGGCGAGATATTCGAACGTCCGCTGCGAAACTTTGTCGTAGGCCGTGAATAATGACTCGATGGTTTCGCGATAGAGAGTCCGGGACGGAGCGTCCTCCTCGAAACTGGGTGTGTAGTAACCGCTCTTCCTGAAGTCCTGGTAGCGAGTGGATCGCTCCTGGCCGTCCCAGCGCTGCTCGTCGGCAACGACGATGGCGGCGAGAATGGAAAGACGCTCAATGGCGAGCGCGATGTGGGCAAGGTCTGCAATGGAGCGGTGCCCATACTGGAAGTAGAAGGTGTTGAGAAATTTTTCCGCCTTCTGCGCCGTAATTTCCTTCAGCGATTCTTTCATCGAGAGAGACGAGCGCGAATATTTGGCCATGGCATAGGCCTGAATCTCGGGCTCAACGCCGTAAACGGCGAATACCTCGACCGATGCTTCGGGGGCCTGAGTGGAAACGGGATGCGCGGTAATGGGGTCGGTCGAAATAACTTCAGACATGGGAGTGCAGAAATCTTAATCGCCCGGTGCGCTAGGCGCAATCGACTGAACGGGGGATAAAATCGGTGGGAGCTTCCGAATGCAACTGTAGGGTTCTCCAGTGACGACCTCTGCTGAAGGCAAACGCGATCCTATTCGGGATGGTCTGGGTCAGGACGATCCGAGTCAAGGCGATCGAAACCAGATCGAATTGATTCAAGCCACACTCCCCGAACACATCGAACAAGCTCGCAGCCTCTTCCTCGAATATGGCAGTTCGCTCGGCTTCAGCCTCTGCTTCCAGAGTTTCGATGAGGAGTTGAAAACCCTTCCGGGCGCCTACGGCCCGCCAAGCGGGAGATTGCTGCTTGCCCGATACGCAGGCCACACCGCCGGATGCGTTGCACTGCGCAAACTCGAAGCCGGTATCTGCGAGATGAAGCGGCTTTACGTGCGCCCCGCCGATCGCGGCAGGGGTCTCGGCCGGATGCTGGTGGAACGCGTGATCGCCGAGGCGCGCGGCATCGGCTATGAGCGCATGCGCCTCGATACCATTGCATCGGCAATGAAGGATGCGATCGCACTCTATCGCCAGATCGGGTTTGAGGAAATCGCGCCGTATTCTGCTATTCCCGTCGAACACGCACTCTGGATGGAACTACGGCTGTAGAAGAGGGTCTACGGACTTTACGACCGTAGGCTTGAGGACGACAGGCGGAGATGTTTCCGTCGTTTTTGCTGCGGCTGAGACATGAACCTGGGTCGCGGCTTGGGCGGTCGGAGTCACCATCCAGGCATTGCCGACGATGACAATATCCACACGGCGGTTCATGGCGCGGCCTTCCGTGGTGAGATTGGTTGCGACCGGGTAATACTCGGCATAGCCGGCGGCGCTCAGACGAGCGGGACCGAACCCCTCTCGGACGATGAGGAGCCGCACAATTTCGGTTGCCCGTGATGTGGAGAGCTCCCAGTTCGAGGGAAATTGGGAGTTGTGAATGGGCGCGTTATCCGTATGGCCCTCGATCCGCAAGCGATAATCACGTTCCCGCAGCATGCCGGCAATGCGGTCAAAGGCGGCCTGCGAGGCTGACTTCATCTGAGCTGAGCCGCTTTCGAAGTTTCCCGTGATCATGTTGCAAATCTCGCCGAGCGCGTCCGCCGCCTGTTCCTCGGAGCTGGCTGCGTCTCCCAACATGCACGTGGCAATGTGGCGGGCGATGTTCGCGTCGCAGCTGACCGTCAGAATCCCGCACAACGCCCCGGCCAAACCGACCATGGCGGTGAATTCTCCGCTCGGCTTGTGCTCGGACTGCACAATCGGCTTCACCTGGCAGCCCAGCATGATCTCGAAAACTTCCTGGATCGCAAGTTCGAGAATGGGGAGCCAGTTCTCCTCGTGAGACCGCTTGGCCAATCCGCCAGCGGCACTCATGGTTTCTTCCCCAGCAAGGGCAGGACATGCTCTTTCACCTGGTCGGGAGTGAAGGGCTTGCGGATGTATCCGCGAGCGCCAGCTGAGAGCGCCTGCACCACGTGCGATTCGCTGCCTTCGGTGGTGATCATCACAATCGGAATACCTTTGGCGGTCTCCACGGTGGCGACCTGGCGGACGAATTCCAGCCCGTCCATGATCGGCATGTTGATATCGCACAGGATGAGGTCGACTACATTGCTTTGCAACGCGGCCAGCGCTTCGGCCCCGTTGGCGGCTTCCACAACCTTTTCCAGTTCGATACCCGCCTGACGCAGCGAACGCTCGACTATTTTGTGCATCACCGAGGAGTCATCCACAATGAGCGCTCGTATCTTATCCATGGGTTCCACCACTCTGCGGATCACGCGGGCAGGCCGCGAAATCGCCTGCCGCGATTGTCTGACTCACTTGATGAACATCGGCAGTCCGACCCTGCGCTTTAGGGAAGCGAGGACGCGGCGTCTAGCGATTCCCGCGCGACGGGTCATGTGCAGTCGGTACTAGTGTCGCCGGAAACTAGGGCAAGCCGGGACTTTCGTAATCGGCGGTAAACGAACTTCGCCCGACTCCGGCCCTTTACTCCTTCTCCTACCTTTATCCTGCGGGAATCCGTTATGCTTAACGGAAACCTATGACCCTGCTCGACGCCCATCCCTACGACCCCGCGAAGGCGCGGCGGCGAAAGATCAAGATCGCAATTACGGTGGTCATCGTAGTCGCTCTGGCCGCCCTGGCGTGGATGTACCGCAACTTGCCAGAGGAGCATAGCGTGGACAAGTTCTTCACCGCGCTTCAGCGCCAGGACTACGAAACCGCCTACGCCATTTATTTCAACGATCCCACCTGGCAAAAACATCAGCAGAAATACTCTCAGTACACATACGCGGACTTCTATCGCGACTGGGGACCGGGCGGCGAGTGGGGTCTCGTCAAGTCCCACCGGATTTATGGATCGGCCAACACGAAAGGTCTGGCCAGCGGAGGGGTCGTAGTCGAGGTCGTTGTCAATGAGCGCGCCGAGCACGCCCGCATGTTCGTACAGAAATCAGACAAGACCCTGACGGTCTATCCATACTAGCTCGTGTGGGAACGGCCGAAAACGCTAACCACCAAGGGCACGAAGTATCACGAGGGTTTATAGACATTTCCTTCGTGTACCTTCGTGTCCTTGGTGGTTGAGCGTTTTGTGTGCGCTATCGTGAAACTGACTCGCTACGCCGCTAAAGCCGCCATCTGCGCCAGAGTCTTCTGCAGCGACGCCTCATCCCCCACCGTAACGCACGTTTTCGAGCGGTCGATCTGCCGCATCAGTCCCCACAGGACTTTTCCCGGCCCGACTTCGATAAACAGGCTGGCTCCCTTATCGATCAGCAGTCGCACCGACGGCTCCCATCTCACCGCGCCGGTGACCTGGCGAATCAAGGCGTCGCGCGAAGCCTCGGCGGAAGCGACAACCGCGGCATCGACGTTGCACACCACCGGACACGACGGATTCTGAAAACTCAGCGCGCCCAAGTCTGCCGCCAGACGATCCTGCGCCGGTTGCATCAGCGAACAATGGAAGGGCGCGCTCACCGGCAGACTCACCGCCTTCTTCGCTCCGCGTTCGGTCGCTAGTTTGATAGCGCGGTCCACCGCTCCGGCATGTCCCGAGATCACGATTTGCTCGGGCGAATTAATATTGGCTGCCTGGCACACTTCTCCCTGAGCAGCCTCGTTCGCAATCGCGCTGACCTGGTCAACCGTCATTCCAAGAATCGCGGCCATCGCGCCCACGCCCACCGGCACCGCTTCCTGCATATACTTGCCGCGATTACGAACCGTCCGCACCGCGTCGGCGAACGTCAGCGTTCCCGCCGCCACGTGCGCCGAATACTCGCCCAGGCTATGCCCGGCAACATAGTCCGCAGAAGAGTCCCGCTTCAGACCTTTTTCTTGCAGCACGCGCCACGCCGCCACCGACGCTGTCAGAATTGCCGGCTGCGTAATCTCGGTCAGCTTCAATCGTTCTTCCGGACCTTCAAAGCACAGCTCGGACAACTTGTAGCCGAGCGCCTCATCCGCTTCCTCAAAAGTCCGACGCGCAACCGGATAGTTCGCGGCCAGATCTTTGCCCATGCCAACGGCTTGCGACCCTTGGCCGGGAAAGAGAAAAGCGATTCGAGAAGAACCATTTGTCATATTAAGAATGAGGTCAGAGGTTAGAGGTCAGATTGAAGAGGTAAGAGCCATCGCGCAAACACCATTGGCAATCGCGGGATTTTCACCTCTGCAATCTGACCTCTAACCTCTGACCTTCCTAGGTCGCAACCACGCTCAGTTCCGCCAGCTCACGCTCGATGGTTTGATTCACTTTGCCTTCGGCGAATTCCGCCGCCACTCGCACCGCGTTCTTGATGGCATTCGTATTCGACGATCCGTGCGTAATGATGCATACGCCTTTGATGCCCAGCAGCGGCGCTCCGCCATACTCGGTGTGATCCAATCGCTTTTTGAAATCGGAAAACGCATTGCGCGAAAGATACGCGCCGACCTGCCGCGTAATAGTCGACTTCAAGGTCTCTTTCAGCACCGCGCGCACCAGCCTCGCGACGCCTTCTGAAGTCTTCAACGCAACATTGCCGACAAATCCGTCGGCCACGATCACGTCCACATCGCCGTTATATAAATCGCGCCCTTCCACATTGCCAATAAAGTTGATGGGGAGACGCTTGAGCAGTTTAAACGCGGCGCGGGTCAGGTCGTTGCCTTTGCTTTCTTCTTCTCCGATAGAAAGCAGGCCCACGCGCGGATGTTTCATGCCGAATATCGAACGGCAATAAATATCGCCCATCACGGCGAACTGCTCCAGGTTAACGGGCGTGCAATCCACGTTCGCGCCGACGTCGAGCAGAATGGCCGCCGTGTTCAGGACCGTAGGAAACGCCGCCGCCAGCGCCGGACGATCCACGCCCGGCAGCGCGCCCAACACCACTTTCGCTGTGGCCATGGCAGCGCCCGTATTGCCTGCCGTCACGAAACCCGCGGCGCGCCCCTCGCGCACCAGTCGCAGTCCGACGCGGATCGACGAATCGCGCTTGCCGCGAATCGCCTCCACTTTATCTTCCATGGTGATGACTTCGCTGGCGTGAACCACTTCAACCGGAAGCCGCCGAGCCCCCGGATAGCGCGCCAGTTCGGCCTTGAGCCGCGGTCCGGGTCCGACCAAAAGCACGCGGACGCCGTGATGGCGCGCCGCCTGCAATGCGCCTTCAATCTCCGGCTTCGGCGCTTTGTCGGACCCCATCGCGTCCAGAGCGATTACGCTAGGCATGGAAGGAAACTGGGACTTCTAA
>WNFA01003931.1_pt1 | contig 23734 bp, 26 predicted proteins | sample 5400481 | NCBI WGS metagenome assembly WNFA01 (sample SAMN13153340, study PRJNA577476) | soil metagenome | isolation source: 120 cm saprolite under Douglas fir tree site 2 hole 1 replicate 2 | place: USA:California | collected 2015-04-18 | reverse complement strand
TCCTCCAGCTCCGAATCATCCCTGGAGAAAAGGCTTTTCAGCAAAGGCACACGCCCGCTTCTCCGGGGCGGCGTGAAACCAAAACCAGGGGACATTTCTATTGTGGATAAGACGGGGACATTTCTAATGTGGTATGACAGGCTCGATCCTTCCGCTTGACATTCCCAGTTACACGTCTTACGCTTCGCCTGTAATCCCGGGCCTATTGATCTTCGGTATTTGATCTTCCCTCCCGGCTTCCCCGGCCAACGTTTTGAATGGAGGCTCCCATGAACCTATCTGTCCGCTTGCGGGTTATAGCATTGCTGGTGTCTGTTTTTCTTCTGCTTGGCTGCGCCAGGCACCGAGCCCCGACTAGCTCTCCAATCCACGCCAAGGCCAGCCACCCAACAGCCGCTGCACCTCCCCCGCCTCCCCCTCCGTCGACGGAAGCACCGCCGCCGCCCCCACCTCCACCAGCGGGCGCGGAGGCAGATGGTGCCACGATGAAAGACGGCGGCAGCGAGAACTACGCCGTGGTGAAGGTCTTCTACGCCACCGACCGCCAGCCCACGGGCAACAGCGCTCCCGGCAATTTCTACGGCGGAGACCGGCAACTGGACGAGACCCTGCATTTTGGCACGCTCGACGTCAGCATTCCGCGCGATCATCGCATGGGACACATTGAGCGGCCCTCCATCTGGAAACTTGAATTTCGCCAGGACCCGGACAAGCACGTGGTGTTGCTCAGCGTCCTGCCGAAATCAGAACAGGAGTTCTACACCGACCTTGCGAACAAGGTGCAGTCGTCGGCCAACAAGGACGCATTTGTTTTCATTCACGGCTTTGACAACACGTTTGAGCAAGCGGCGTGGCGCACCGCGCAGCTTTCCTACGATCTCGGGTTTCAGGGAGCGCCCATCATGTACTCCTGGCCCTCGAAGGGGAAGCTGGCGGAGTACACAGCTGACGAGGCCACCATCGACTGGGCGACTCCACATCTCGAGAAGTTTCTGGAGACCGTGGCCGTGCAGTCGCATGCCACCACGGTGCACCTCATCGCGCACAGCATGGGGAACCGTGCGCTGACGCGAGCCTTATTCGCGATCGCGGAAAAGCACGCGGGCGTCCCCCCGATGTTCAAGCACGTATTTTTGGCGGCTCCCGACATTGATGTGGGCGTGTTCCGGCAACTAGCAGCGACATTCCCCTCGGCGGCAAGCGATGTAACGCTCTATGCATCGTCGCGAGACGAAGCCATCGAGGCCTCGGAGAAGATTCACCAGTATGATCGGGTCGGCGATTCGACTCACATTTGCGTGGTGCCAAAGATCGATACGGTTGATGCCAGTGCAGTTGACACCGGGCTGATCGGGCACGCCTATTTCGGCGACCGGCGCTCCATTCTCTCGGACATGTTCGAAGTGATGCAGACCAGCTCGCCTCCCAGCAGGCGTTTTGGGATGCACGCAGCGACCCTGCAGCAGATGACTTACTGGGTCTTCAATCCGTAGGGAGTTTGCAGCGGTGAACGCAGGCGATAACTTATATTCGGCCTGACACAGCGAGATATAATAAAAGTAAGTCGAGAGCAGAGTTCTCAGTCACCGCACTTAGCATTAGTTGGCCGCCAAAGAACCGAGAGCTAAAAACGCGAAAACTTCGCGAATTTATACTAAGCTATTTGAAATCAAGACTTTGCACGATCGGTAAATCTTAAGTCCTTTATTTGCAATACGAACTGGAGTAGTGGCCCCCAAGAAACACCCCGTAACTCCAATGTTATGAATACTTTGAAGTTAAACATTGTAGAATCAAGACTTTAGCAAGAATCGGGGGGGGTACCCGACCCAGTACCAACTAGTAAACATCGCACAAAATCACAAAATCATGGTTTTCCCCGCAGTGCAAGTCTTCCCGGACCACGGCAAGTTCTTCCATTCCCTCCACCGTATCGCGCGGTAAATAAAGAGACTTTCCTTTTGGCAACGCCCTTGCTCCCAGTTTGGTTGATCAACAGGAGACATACAGTGAAATGGATCGAACCTCTCGAACGGTTTATTGATGCGATTGTGCTCTTGTGGTTGTTTGACATTATTTTCAAATCGGTATCGCGTTCTTCACAACGCCTTCAGAACGGTTGAGCAATAGTTAAGACCCGCCGTGCGTCATCGGCGTTGCGTCGGTGGCGATGCAGATCCACGAGCCGTCTTTGTTGATCCAGGTATCAATGAAGCGTTCGCGGTGAACTACGGACTTGCCTCCCTTGGTTGCCTTGACGGCGATTACTCCGATCGCGATGGCTGTTTTTCCAAAGACGCGCACGGTGAGCGATTCGGGAGCGACTTGCTCCTCGTTGCCGCTGGACGACTTGACGCTCGCGAGGAACTCAGACTTGGTTTTGAGGGAACCGTCATCTTCGACCAGGACGAGCGAATTATCGAGGATTGCGGCGAGGGCCTTGGTGTCACCGGCCTTGTAAGCCTGGTTCCATGCCTTTTCCAGAGCGATGACCTGATCGCGGGCAGTCGCATCGTTGTCTTGCGCCTGAACGAGCACGACGGGCGCGAGAGTCAGTAGAGTGACTGTCGAAAGAGCGGCGATCCAACGAGCGGCGATCCAACGAGCCGCGATCCAGCGATCTACGATCCAGCGATGTACGATCCAGTGATCTACGATCCAGCAGCGAATCGATTTCATTTGCAAGCCTCCCACAGGGCGGTTCATCGGCGATCCGCCTTTTGACTTGAACCAGCCAGCCGTTTCATTCGGAACATAGCAGAAAAGAACGCGCGGGATTAGTCCCAGCGCTGGTGCGGAAGGCGCTCTGTTGTTAAGCTTGTTGGGCTATGAAACCCACGGCCTCGCTTCGCCGGACAAAACTTTTCTTTGCGCTGGTCGCGACGTTGGTCGCATTACTGACTTTCGGATTGCAGCTCACCTCGGCGCAGAAGAAAGAAGTTGTCTGGAGCTCAGACGAGAAGCCGCTCGCGGACCAGATCCACGGGCTGCGCAGTCTCGCGGACGACGTCCGCGCGGGGACTACGAAGGATCTAGCGCTGAAGATCCGGAAGCTGCCGTCAACCGAGAACAAGCTGCGGCTGGCCGTGAATTTGGCTGGCCTTTCCACCGAAGGCGATTTCGGACACGACACACTCCAGGAGGTAGCGACGACGCTGGCCGAGACTCTACGCGAGCGGCCTGTGCCGTGGGCGAAGCCAGCCGAGCAAAAGACCTCCGACGCGAGCAGCAACGCCGCCGCAACGCGCGCGCCGGCGTATCCATATGTTGAGCTTGCCACGCTGGTGCGGTATGAACATGTCGAGGCGCCGGGCAATCTTAATCTTAATAATGACGAGCAGTTTCGGGCGGCAATGGCCCGTCTGGAGGCGGATGACCGCAAGCGGGAGCATCCGGAGTTTACGCTGAAAGATCTTTCGGGCAAGACCTGGGCGTTTGCCGATCTGCGCGGCAAAGTTGTGCTGGTGAATTTCTGGGCGACCTGGTGTCCGCCATGCCGCAAGGAGATGCCGGATCTGGAGACGCTTTTTGGGCGCTTCGGATCGAAAGGGCTGGTGGTGCTCGGCATTTCCGATGAAGAGGCGGCGAAGGTGGAGCCGTTTGTCCGTGAGCGCAAGGTTTCGTTTCCCGTGTTGCTGGATCCCGGGCGGAAGGTAAACGAAATGTTTGTGGTGGAGGGGATTCCGAAAAGTTTTGTGTACGACCGCGAAGGGAAGCTGGTGGCGCAGTCGATCGATATGCGCACGCAGAAGCAGTTTCTGGAGATGCTGGGCAAGGCTGGACTGGAGTAGGTACGGGGCTTGCCGCGTCTCTACGGGAATTGCAATTATTGGAGGAGCGAAATGAAGAACGGAATTGTTAATGTACTTCTTGCCGTTGGGATTCTTGCCGCGCTGGCCGTCGCGCAAGAGGCGCCGAAGAAAGACGCGACGCCGAAGCCGGCGGTTGGCCCGTCGCAGGCTCTGCTGGACAACTGGAACGATGTCGGGCGGAAGTTGATTGCGATGGCGGAGGATTTTCCCGAGGACAAGTACGACTTCAAGCCAGTGCCGGCGCAGCGGAGTTTCGCGGAGCAACTATTGCACGCCGCGAATGCAAATTATTTTTTTACCAACCCCGTGATGGGACTGAAGCCGCCGGCCGGAGAAGATCCCAAGCGCGACCAGTACAAGACAAAAGCCTCTGTGGTCGGGTTTGTGAAGGGAGCGTTTGCCGACGGCGCGGCGGCAATCAGACTGAAGGGCGATAAGGGGATGAACGACCTAATCGTCGATCCATTCGCGAATCAGCAGACGCGAGTCTCCGATATGGCGTGGGGCCTCCTCGAGCACTCCGGAGAGCATTACGGACAACTCGTCGTGTATTACCGCGTTGCCGGATTGGTGCCGCCAGAGTCGCGCCCGAAGAAGTAGTCTCGGCGCTGATAACATACTCTTCGTGCGCCCGCTGCTTGACGTCCGCGACCTGACCATCGGGTTCCCGCAATCCCGTGCTGGGCGGGCATTTTCGTCCATTCAACCGGAAGGGCTTGCCTCGCCCGTCGCCGCAGTTCGCAGCCTATCATTCTCCATCGCCCCTGGCGAAGTCCTTGGACTAGTCGGGGAATCCGGCTCAGGAAAATCCATCACCTCGCTCGCCATCATGGGCTTGCTCCCGCCCGCCGCCATCGTCACCGGCGAAATCACTTTTCAAAATGGCGATGGTCTGCCCACGCATCTGACCAACCTGCCCTCCGATCAGCTGCGCCAACTTCGCGGTTCGCGCATGGCCATGATTTTCCAGGAGCCGATGACCGCCCTCAACCCGGTCATGCGCGTCGGCGACCAGATCGCCGAAGCCGTCCTCGCTCACCATCGCGTCTCCAAATCGGAAGCATCGGGACGAGCGGTCGAAGGCATGCGCGACGTTGCCATCTCCGACCCCGAGCAGCGCGCGCGCAGTTATCCGCACCAGCTCTCCGGAGGCATGCGCCAACGCGTCATGATTGCCATGGCCATCGTCAATCGCCCGCAACTGCTTATCGCGGACGAGCCGACCACCGCGCTCGATGTCACAATTCAGCAGCAGATCCTTGACCTGCTCAACGATCTGCGCCACAAATTCGGATTGGCGATGCTCTTCATCTCGCACGATCTCGCCGTCGTGTCTCACGTCGCCGATCGCGTCGCCGTCATGTATGCCGGAAACCTGGTCGAGCTCGGGGCGAAGGCCGATATTTTCCAGGCGCCCGCGCATCCTTATACCCAAGGCCTGCTTCGCGCCATTCCAACCCTGGAGACCGACCGCTCCACTCCGCTCGCGACCATCGAAGGCACCGTCCCGCCCATCGACCAAGTTCCTCCGGGATGCCCCTTCGAACCCCGTTGCCCGCACCGCGTCGCCGCCTGCGCCGTGCACCTTCCCCCGCTTGTTGAAGTGAGTCCGGAACACTGGGCGCGGTGCCCGGTCGTGAATCCACCTCGAATCTGATAAACATATTCTGATAAACACGATCTGATAAACATGGACGGCATCGGTACCAACCGGCTCGAAGCTTTCAGCGACGGCGTCATCGCAGTCATCATCACCATCATGGTGCTGGAACTCAAGATTCCGCGCGACACTACGCTCGCCTCGCTGCGCGGGGTTCTCCCGCAGTTTCTCAGCTATCTCCTAAGCTTTCTCGTCGTCGCCATCATGTGGGTGAATCATCATCACATGTTGCACTCCGCTCGCCGCGCCGATGCGCGCCTGCTCTGGTCGAACAACATTCTCCTGTTCTGGATGTCGCTCGTCCCCTTCGTCACCGCTTTCATGGGCAACCGTCCGCGCGATCCTCGCGCCGTCGCTCTCTATGGAGTTGTGCTGACGCTGTGCTCTTTGTCGTTCGCCCTGCTGCGCTCCGCCATCATTCAGCACCACCGCGACAACCCTGATATGGTCCGCTACCATCGCAGCATCCAATTCAAGAATCTCTACTCGTTGTTCCTCTACCTCGCCTCGGTGCCGCTCGCGTTTCTCGATGTTCGCATCTCGTTTTTCATCTTTGTGTTCGTCGCGCTCTCCTATTTCCTCCCGGAACGCAAGCTGGCGGAAACGCAGGCCGCGTCCCATAACCAGTTCTAGCCGTAGAGATGGGGCTTGTCCCGTCTCTGGAGACGCGGCAAGTGGCGCCTCTACTGGAAAGTAGATGCGCCTCGTCGTTCCCCTCCAGAAAAGCTATAATCCTCCCTTTGTGCGTATCCTTCTTCTCAGCGACATTCACAGCAACCTCGAAGCGCTGGACTCCTGTCTGGCCGCCGCTCCCGCCTATGACCTCGTCGTCAATCTCGGGGACACGGTCGGGTACGGCGGCAACCCGAACGAAGTCATTGCCCGCTCTCAAGCTCTCGGAAAGGTCTTTGTCCGCGGCAATCACGACAAAGCCGTCTGCGGCCTCATGAACCTCGAGGACTTCAACCCCGTCGCCGGTCTCGCCACTCTCTGGACCCGCGACCAGCTCACTCCCAAAAATCTCGACTGGCTCCGCGGGCTCCCTCAGGGCCCGATCCACGTCGACGAACTTCCTGGCATCCAGTTCGTCCACGGCTCTCCGCTCGACGAAGATGAATACATGGTCAGCGCCCGCGACGCCATCGAACCGCTCATCACCATTCCCGTCCCCGTCACGTTCTTCGGACACACTCACCTCCAGGGCGGCTTCGTGCTCACGGGTGAAATCAGCGAGGCCTACCATCCTGGATATCGCAGTGTAGGCCAGCCCGAGTCGTCGGACTGGCCGCTAAGAAAAGATCGCCGCTATCTCATCAACCCCGGCTCCGTCGGACAGCCGCGCGACGGCGACTGGCGGGCTGCGTTTGCCGTGTTCGACAGCGAGGCTTGGATTGTTACTTACTATCGGGTGCCTTACAATCTGCGCGTGGCGCAGGAAAAAATCCTGGCTGCGAATCTGCCGCAGCGGCTAGCTACGCGACTCGCTACGGGAAGATAGACGCTTGGGATTTCTCCTGACGACTGAAGTGCCCCTCGTCAATAGAGCGCACCAATGATCCGCGTCGCCGACCCGCGCTCGGCGGGCTGTTCGGGTTCTTAGGAGCGCGGGCCCGCGCCCCGAGATTACAATAAGAAATGCTCGTAATAGGGAGGCTAGTATGCATTCTTGCCTGGTTGATCCCTGTAAGCCTTTCCCCTTGGTTCGCATTGCCTTCATCGCGGCCCTCACCCTGCTCTTAGCTGGTTGGACCACTTGCAGTGCGATGGTTGATTTCAATAGTTGTGAAGGTTCGGTGCCGCAGCCCCAAATTATTTCACTCTCCCCGGGCGCCATTCCAGGCGACGCGGCGTCAGTTCTACTGACGGTGAACGGAAGCGGCTTTGCTCCCCAATCGCAGATCACGTGGAATGGAAGCGCATTGCCGACCAGGTTCATGGACTCACGCCACCTTCAGACCACGATTACTCAGCAGACCTTCGACTCTTTTGGCGGCTCAGCCGGGAGCAGTGTGCAGATTTCGGTAAGGTCTCAGGGATCGGTCGCTGTCTCGGGATGTCCTAACGGTGGGAACTCGGCCACGCTGGATCTAGTCATCAACTAGGGGGATCTCTCAGGCCGAGGTGCCCTCGTCCATGGGGTGCACCGCTGATCCCCATCACCCACTCTTTTCGCAGAGTGCGCGAAAAGGTATGGGGCACGCCGCAAACTACTTTTGTTTGGAGAGCGAAATATACACCGGCAAGCCAAACCGCGGCAGGTCGCCTGTCGATTCCGTCCGTGCCGTGCCGATCAGGTGGCTGCCGTCAATCCAGAGGAGTTGTACCTGTAACTTGGAGGGTTGGTTGCCGGTTTCTGGCAAACTGAGGCTCGTTGCGGCCTCCCCTGACAGAAAGCCCTGCTCGACCCCAAGACCTTCCACCGGAACCATGGCGCCGTGCTCGAAACCAATCTGCATATGATCATCACCGGTAATTTGCATCCGGGTGGCCAACTTTCCTTTCGGAGTGTCCACGGTTCCGACCCAGGTGCCAAGTTGGGATGGGTCCGCGTGGAAGGGTCGAGAGGTCTCTGCTGCCTCAATTTCTTTGAACGCTGACTCGAGATTGGCCGAAACGCCGCTCGAGAACAGGTCAGCGAACTGGAAGGCCAGATGGTCCATCGCCTCGCTTGCCGTATTCGTCAGACAGGCGATCACGACACCCGCCTTCGGAAGAACCTGAAGCGTTGCAGAACCGGCCAGCACTCTCCCGTTACTGATGAACACCGAGGAACCGTCCTTGAAATTAAAGACACCCCAGCCACTGGTATAGCCCGATTTAATCTGCGGGTCTGTTTCGAAGGGATGCATTGCGGTGTGCATTTCCTTCATTCGTTCGGGGATGATCAGCTTCTGGGCAGAATCGATCTGGAACAACCCGAACAATGCCAGGTCGTGCGCCGATGTGTAGAATCCGCCACCCGCTTCTGGTTCAAACGTGTGAGGAGGCACTGCTTTGTCCTTCCTATATCCAATGGCCACGTCGCGGCCTGTAAGATTGAAACCGCTCGAGGTCATGTGCAGAGGATTCAGCAGTTCATCTCGTATGAATTCTGGGAACGGGCGCTTACCGGCTCGTTCAACAATCTCACCGAGAACTCCAAAAGAAAAATTCGAGTATATAAAGTGCTGCCCGGGAGGGAACGCACTAATGGCGTAGCGGTTCAGCAGTTTTGTTCTATTCAAGTCCGAGGCGTAGTTATAGAACCAGCCGTGTTCGATGCCTGCCGTCATCGACAGAAGTTGTCGAATTGTGATTCCAGTTCCTGCATGGGCGCGAACACGAATGCCATACCGCTCCGGGGCGTCATCCAGTCGAATCTTTCCTCTACCGGCGAGCATGAATGTAGCCGCTCCGGTCAGGGCCTTCGCGACCGACCCGGCTGCATACACTGTGTTCGGAGTGGCTGGGACTTGTTTCTCCCGGTCAGCCCAACCCCACGCTTCTTCGCACACGATGCTCCCATGCTGAGCGACCGCAATCGCGATGGAAGGCAGTTCACCTTTCGTCACGCGTTCACGGGCGGAGGAAGCGGCTTCCGCAAAACGCGCGGGCAGGTGCGTGGTATCACACTGCGACTGAACCGGACCCACAAATGCGACAAGTGTAACCACCAGACCGCCAAAGGGAAGCAGTGGAGAGGTTGTCATACACTCGAGTACGCTAAGTGTGCCATCCAGGTTCCAGAAAAACCCACAAGAGGCAGGAGTACATTCTCGCGGACTCTTGAGGCGTCCTCGTCCATAAGGTACCGATGATCTTCGGAGGAACCGCGCCTGCGTTGTAAACTCGCTCTATGCCTCCGCGTTCTTCCGACTCCGGCAATCTTTTCTCCGCGCCGAAATCCGCGTCTGCCGCGCACACCGCCCACGTCGATGGCGGAGCCCGCGGCAATCCCGGTCCCGCCGGATACGGTGTTGCCATCAACGACGCCTCCGGCCACCCGGTTGCCGAGCTTAGTGAATACCTGGGTCACCACACCAACAACTACGCCGAGTATCAGGGACTCCTCGCCGCTCTCCGCTACGCCGCCGAAAATCAAATCAAAGCGCTCAAGGTGATCAGCGATTCCGAACTGATGGTCCGGCAGATGAAAGGCATCTACAAGGTGCGTCATCCCGAACTTCGCAAGCTGTACGATCAGGCGCAGCAACTGGTTCGCCGGCTTGAGCACTTCGAAATCCGGCATGCGCTGCGCGAAAACAATCAGATTGCCGATCGGTTGGCGAACGAGGCCATGGACCGGGGGCGATAGCAGGTTCCTGAGAGTGTCGCAAATTTTCCCCTTCCCTACACCCTGCCCGCAGGATTACCATTGCGCCGTCATCGCCACCCCTAGGAGGACGACACGATGATCGGAGCTCACTCATTTACTGGAATCAATTTCTGGGCGGTGCTGGTATCCGGCATCGCGACCATGGTAATCGGATTTCTCTGGTACTCCCCCATGCTTTTCGCGAATCCCTGGATGCGCCTAATGGGAATCGATCCCAACGACAAAGCCAAGCTCGCCGAGATGCAAAAAGGCGCAGGCAAAACCTATGGCTTGGCGTTCGTCGCCAGCATTGCGTCCGCCGTAGTGCTCGCAAAGATCATCGGCATCAGCAGCGTCAACACAATTCCCTACGGAATGAAGATCGGCTTCGCCGTCTGGCTGGGATTCGTAACCACAGTTCAACTCACCGGAGCACTATTCGGCAAGCAGCCCACGAAGCTCTACCTGATCAACACGGGATACCAACTGGTCTGCTACCTCGTGGTGGGAGCGATTTTGGCGAAGTGGCCGCACTGATCCGGTGGAGGGACGGGCGTCTCGCTCGTCCAGCCGGGCGGGGACGCCCGGCTCTCCACTTACTCTCCCGCTGAGTGATCGTGGATAATCTTCCATCCCTCGGGAAACTTGCGGAAGATGAGCGTAAACAACCCGTGCGGCGACTTGCCGTCCGACATCGTCAGATGGAACTCGCCGCGCACAAATGCCGCCTCCGGCCCCAGCATCTCGATCCGCAGATTCGCGAATTCGAGCTTTCCCATCTCGTGCCCCGCGCTCTGATAGTTTTTCTTATAGCGATCGAGCGCGGCCTGCCAACCCTTCGATTCATGCGCGCCCGAGAAAAACGTCAACTCGGGCGAGTTCCAGTACCCGGCCATGAAGCCTTCCAGGTCCTGCCGGTTCCAGGCCGCCTGCTGCTCTGCAATCACTTTTCGGATCGCTGCACGCGCGGCATCGCCGCCGTCCCGCGCAAAGCCAGAGATCGCTAGCCCAGCGACCACACCCATCAACAAAATGAAATCGCGCATAATCCCTTCTGCTCCTTAACTCGTCAACTCGCCATCGGTGCTCATCTACTTGAGTGTAGAACAGTGCTAACGTCAGGCCGTTTTCAGCGTCTCATCTTAGCCCGCTAGTCTCGGTGCATCAGATATAGCGCAAATTATCTGTTAGGAGACCAATTATGAAATGGACGGTGATATTTGGGGCAATGTTCCTGATGTCTTTCCCAGCGCTGGCGCAGTCTCAAGCGCCCGCCGAGGGAGTGCAGGGAAAGTCGTTGCACGACCGCGAATTCTGGCGGGCCATCGTGAAAAACCGGTATGCGGTTCCGGACGGGCAGCCAGTCTTCCCGTTGCTGCGTGAATTAAGTGGGTACTCCGGTTCGAGAGATCCCGAACTTCGCGACGACCTCGCGTACTCCATCACCACAATCTGGATCAAGCGTCAAAAGCAAATTTCAACCGACGAACTGTACTCGCTGCTCGATGACTGGCAGGCCAACTTGCGGACCGGGATTGGTGAGACTGGGAATGATGGCATCCTCAAACGTTCGTTTTCAATCTGCGCGGATTTGATCCAACACTGGGGTGGATTCATGCGACCGCGCATACCGCCGATCTGCTAGCAGCATTAGCCGCTAATCCCTTGCTAAAGAATGAAGATCAGGGACGTTTGCTGGATGCGATCGCGCGCCGTCTATCTTCCGCCCATGAGATTTTCACCTACGGAGAACAAGACCGGCTGTCGGCGCTCGCGGCAACGATCGTAGTGCGAAAAGATTTTGATGCGCCGGCATTTCACAACTGGGTCAGTGCGCTGGACGCCGCCGACCAGAAAGTTTGGAAAGATACTCCGCCGCATCTCGAATTGCTGCAAACCTTCGAGAATGACACCTACATGCTGCGGGGACTCGCGGCATACCTTAGTGTGAATGTATCGGATCCTGCGGGGATGGAGGCGCAGAAGGCGGTCTTGAAAGTGCTTCAGAAACGGTAGCGCTTTTCAACCCGTCAGCATGAAAGCCGACGGCAGAGCGCGCGACATCTACGCCCGGCCCTTTTTTGTCGCGGCGGCGACCTTCGCTTTCACCGTCTCCCACGGCCGCTTCGGACGCTCAACCTCGGGCTGGTCGCGGTCTTTGATGCGATCGTACTGATACGACTCGCTCACGGTTCCTAGCGACTCATTGTAGAGGCTGGGAAGACCCAGCGCTTCTTTCATTTCTTCGGAGAACTGCTGCAGCGCTTTCAGGTGGTCGGCAGTCGCCGGCACTTCGGTCTTCGACGTTTTCAGAAACTGCTGGTAGCCGCGATTGACCAGCTTCGAAATCTCGCTGCCAATCAGGTATCCCGGATACGCGAAAATTTTCACGCCGCCGTCGTCCGTCTTCTGGATTGCCGCCGAGCAGTTGTACTTCCTCAGGAACACGCGCCCTTGCGTACCGGGAGCCTCAATCAGGTCAAAGCCATGTTCGCGCAGCCAGCTGACTGCGTCTTCGTAGGTTCGCTCTTCGACTTTCGCTGTCATTTTATGAACTCAATTCTCGTCTGCCTTTTATCATCGCATCAGGTTAGATGCGGTTTGAACGGTTTGGGAACCAAAACCGGCCGCCGCGAATCTAATGACGAAGGAATACAGTAACGCTAGTATAGATATACCTTTTTAGGATTGCGGGCACATTACCGTAGTCACTGGGGCATTCCACGCAATGACATCATCAGCTTCCGGCTCCGCGCCGCCGCAATGGCCTTCCCCCGCCGAAGCCGCGTCAAGTCAAACTTCAAGTCGGCGAGGAGAAGCTCTGCTCGCGGGCATCGGCAACACGCCCCTGTTGCCGCTCGACGCGCTCGTCCGCGATTTTCCCGATGCGCAACCTGCCAATGCAGAACATCCCGACGTACACCTTTTGGGCAAGGCCGAATGGTACAACCCCGGCGGATCCGTCAAAGATCGCGCCGCCGCCCGTATCGTGGCCGAAGCGCGCGCCGCGGGCAAACTCGGTCCGGGAAAAATTCTGATCGATTCCACCAGCGGCAACACGGGCATCGCCTATGCCATGCTTGGCGCGGCGCTCGGATTTCCGGTCACGCTCTGCGTACCGGAGAATGCTTCCCCCGAGCGAAAACGGATTCTACAGGCGTACGGCGCAAATATCATCTACACCGATCCCGCCGAAGGCTCCGACGGCGCCATCAAGATCGCGCGCCAGTATGCCGAGCGGGATCCCGATCTTTATTTCTACGCCGATCAGTATTCGAACGACGCCAACTGGCGCGCGCATTACGAAACCACGGCGAACGAAATCTGGCAACAAACCGAAGGACGTATCTCGCACTTCGTCGCCATGCTCGGCACCACCGGAACCTTCGTCGGCACCACGCGCCGTTTGAAAGAATTAAATCCAAAAATTCGCTGCATCTCGCTGCAACCTGACTCCGCCTTCCACGGCATCGAAGGCGCGAAGCACTTGCCCTCGGCAATCATGCCGCGCATTTACGATTCGTCGCTCGCCGACGAAAATCTGGAGATCGCGACCGAAGACGCGCACGCCATGGCCCGGCGCCTGGCGCGCGAACAAGGATTGCTCGTCGGAGTCTCCGCCGCTGCGGCCATTGTTGGGAGCTTGCAAGTCATTGATAATCTCAAAATGAATCAACGCGCAACCATCGTGACCATTCTCGCCGACTCTGGCGAGAAATATCTGAGCGAGAGATTTTGGAATGAAGAATAATTGCAAGAGGTAAGAGGTCAGATTGCAGAGGTGAAAACCTCGTCCTTCGCGACAGCAAAGCCTTTGGGTTTTAACTTCTGCAATCTGACCTCTAACCTCTGACCTTGCGATGCTGACAATTTCCGAATCTGACTACGCCTCCCTTCGTCAACACGGAGAGGAAACCTATCCCCACGAGTGCTGCGGCGTGCTGCTTGGGCGCTTCGACGACAACGGCGCCGAGTCCGTCTTAAAGGCCGTCTCGCACATAGCCCGCTGCGGCAACACGCGCGCGGACTCGCCACATAACCGCTATCAAATCGATCCCAGGGAACTCATCCGCATTCAGCGCGAAGGCCGCGACCGTGGCGAGGACATCGTCGGCTTCTATCACTCCCATCCCGACCATCCCGCGCAATGGTCGCCCACCGACCTCGCGGAAGCCCACTGGTTCGGCTGTTCCTACGTGATCACGAGCGTAGAGAAGGGTACGGCGACGATTACGAATTCATTCGAGCTGGGTGGGACAGATGAGGGAGACAAGAAACTGAGCGATGAGCCCATCAACGTGACTTAACGCACAGTAATTTTCGGTCGCCGGCATGGATCGCGCACCGATCTGCGCTTCAGATGAAAATTAATTTCACACGTTGGCGAATGGACGAGACGGGTGTACACTCGATGCCGTTTTGGGACCTGAATAAGGAATTCTCGCTTCAAAGGAGGTGCTTCGTGCAGATTTCCAACTCACGCGTTCTGCAGGTTGGAGTTTTGGTGTTCATGGTGATCGCGCTCGCGCTGTCGGCGCAGGCGAGCTTCAGCAATGCGAGCCTGAAGGGTGGCTACAGTTTTTTGACCAACAGGTGGACCGCGGATGTGAATACAAACGAGGACGCCACGGTGGGAGTCGTGACATTCGACGGCGCGGGAAATGTGACTGCCTCATACACATCGATCTCAGGAGGTGTAGTTCAGACCGGGACCGCGAGTGGAACTTACACCGTCAATCCCAATGGCACTGGAGCGATCAAGTTTGTAACCGGCTCGAACCCGCCTCAGTTTGCTATGACTATCACATCAAGTGCCGCTGGACTGGCTCACGGCGTGCAATTGTTGCGGACTGACAACACTAGCAATGTTGTCGAGAGCGGGACCGCTTTGCTGCAATCCGCAACGGCGGCGACTTACACCCTGGCGAGTGTAAAAGGGAAGCTGAGCTTCCAGCTCAACAAGTGGACCGCGGATGTGAATTCGTCCCAGGAGGGCATTGTCGGGATTTTGACTTCTGACGGCGCAGGGCATGTCAAAGGTGCATTTACCCAAATGAAGGGTGGCGTGCTCGGGACGGGGACCTTGACCGGTACATATACCGTCAACGCGGACGGCACTGGCAGCATGTCCCTGATAGTAGGAACCGACAATCCTCAGCTGGCGTTTGCGTTGAACAACGCGACACCAACTAGCCCCGCCAAAGGGTTGCAGCTTCTGCAGACGACTGAGAACGGCAATAAAGTCCATAGCGGGGTTGCGCTGAAACAGTGAACACGCCCGGTAACGCTTGAGTTGATCCGGTCTTGCTGGACGGCCGGGGGCGGCCGTCGCTCCATTTCCGCTTGCATCTTTCGCCAGTACCATAGCATCTTTATTGACATGCCCCAGATCCAGATTCCGTCTCCACTTCGCCAATACTCGGGGAAGCAGGCGTCGGTCGAGGTCCCTGCAAAAACCGTGGGCGAAGCACTTGCTGGCCTGGTTTCGCAGCATCCCGACCTGAAGCGCCACCTTTATACTGAAGATGGCAAGCTGCGCGCGTTCGTGAACGTCTACGTGAATGACGAAGACATGCGCTACCTACAGAAAGAAGCTACCGCGCTTAAAGACGGTGATACCATTTCCATCGTGCCGTCGATTGCCGGCGGGTGCTGAGTTATGATTCTCTTTGATATGACCTGCGAACCGACACATCGCCGAATGTCCCGTCCCGCGCGCTGCTGCCGCTGTCTGTAATCCGCAGTCAAACTGAGTGAAATCTAAAAGGAACCTATGCCCACTCTGACCGAAGCCAAACCCGAAGCCGCTTTAAGCAACGACGAAATCCTGCGCTACTCGCGCCATCTCATCATGCCCGAGGTGGGCATGGAAGGGCAGCAGAAGCTGAAGGCCGCGAAAGTCCTGTGCATTGGAGCGGGCGGACTCGGTTCGCCGCTCGCGCTCTACCTGACGGCTGCGGGCGTGGGCACGCTCGGCATCGTGGACTTCGATGTCGTGGACTACACGAACCTGCAGCGCCAGATCATCCACACCACCGCCGACGTCGGCCGCAAGAAGCTCGACTCGGCCGCCGACAAACTGAAAGCGATTAATCCTTTCCTGAACCTGCGGACCTTCGACACGAAACTAACCAGCGCCAACGCCCTTGAGTTATTTCGCGAGTTCGACATCGTCGCCGACGGCACCGACAATTTTCCGACGCGCTACCTGGTCAACGACGCCTGCGTGCTCACCGGCAAGCCCAACATTTACGGATCGATCTTTCGCTTCGAAGGCCAGGCGAGCGTGTTCGCGACCGAAGAGGGACCGTGCTATCGCTGTCTCTATCCGGAGCCGCCGCCGCCGGGACTGGTGCCTTCGTGTGCCGAAGGCGGAGTGCTGGGGATTCTGCCCGGCCTGGTCGGCGTGATTCAGGCGACCGAGACCATCAAGCTGATTCTGGGGCAGGGCGATTCGCTCGTCGGACGATTGCTGCTGGTCGACGCGCTAGGTATGAAGTTCCGCGAACTGAAGCTGCGCAAGAATCCCGATTGCCCCGTCTGCGGCACGCACCGGACGATCACCAAGCTGATTGACTACGAAGAGTTCTGCGGAATCCGCGGCGTGGAAGCGCCCGTGGCGGCCGGTGGCGATTTGCCGGCGATTTCGGTAGAAGAATTGAAAAAGAAGTTAGACGCCAAGGCTGACATCTTTATTCTCGACGTGCGCGAGCCGCACGAATACCAGATCTGCAACCTGAATGGATATCTCATCCCGCTAGGCGATCTGCCAATGCGCGTGAGCGAACTCGACTCGAGCCGCGAGATCGTGGCCCATTGCAAGATGGGCGGACGAAGCGCGAAAGCCGTGGCCTTTCTGAAGCAGGCCGGCTTCACCAAAGTGAGTAATCTGACGGGCGGAATTACGGCTTGGGCGGAGCGGATTGATCCTAAGATGCCTAAGTACTGACAGAGCGTGGGAGACTGTCATCATCTCCCACTGGGTTTATTGGTTCTCAATCGCTTCCTTTAGGTGCTTCGCGCACGCTTCTGCTGAGCTTTTCTTACCGTGAGTGGACGCTTCCTCGTGTACGGAATAAGCCCACACTACTTCGGAGCTCTTGATGTTACTGACTGTAATGCTGGCCTCTTCGCGCGAGTGCCAATTTCCCAGGATGACCTTCTTGGCGGTGCTCGCCTTCTGGCTTTCGGCGGCGCCGGTGATTTCGTAATCCGCTTGATCGCGACTGGCAACGATCTCGACCGGGACTTTTTTCTTGGCGATGGCGTCCTTCAAATAAGTGTCGTAGCCACCTTCGATGGGAGCCACAAACACTTTTGCTCCCTTGGGGATCTTCTGCGAAGGGGGCGCGTTCTTTTCGCCCGCCAGCGCCGTAGAAACAGCAGCTACAACCAGAAGCACCACGATGCTTACTACGTTCCTCTTAAATGACATATGCACTCCCTCCTTGGACCGGCTATCGACTCACTACTCAAGCACAATCTGCTTAATATGTTTGGCGCACGCTTCTCCCGCGCTTTGCTTGCCGCGCACTGAGTTGGTCTTGTGGACGGAGTAGCCGAAGATGACTGCTCCAGTCTTCAGGTCCGAAATCTTGATGCTGGCTTGTTCATTCGAATTCTGCGACCCAATGAACAACATCTTCGCCCACCCTGCCTTCTCGCTATCGGAGACGCCACTGATCTCGTAGTCAGCCTTGCTGCGGTCAATCACCACGGTCAGCGGCACCTTCTTGTTTCGCAATCCGGCAATGATGTAGTTCTCGAAGCCACCCGGAATCGGGGCGACATAGACTTTGGCAAACGAAGGTATCTTCGCGTTGTTTACGGTGGCGAGTTGCCCCTCGTCGGTCGGAGCCGACTTAATAGTGGAAACAGGGACCTTCGCTTGGTCGCCGGGAGCTGGTTTTCCCGGGTCGGCGGCTTGGCTCTGATCCTGGTTTGAATTGTTCTCTTGAGATGTCGATGAGCGCGCAGCTGGCGGATTTATCGCAAGGCATAAACTCAGCGCGGTCAGAACCAGAGACATTAGCATCTTTCTGCTATACATGATGCCCTCCCGGTTGCCTATTATGCTCCCAAATTGAGAAAAACGCGCACTCTCTCTGCTCCGGGCGTATCAAGAGATTCACCTTTAGCCGGTAAATACCTTCGGACCATTCCTTGACGTCCTGTGTTACCCTACGTTCAAGCAGCCTTCGCGGTGCTGTATTTGCGTGGCGTGCAATCCATTCCCTCGATCCGACTCCGGGCCATTTTTTTTTGCCAACTTTCTGTAAAGATTTAGGAGACAGTGTGAATAAGCTTATAGTGATTCTTCTGTGCCTTGCGGTGCCGCTGATGGTCTTCGCTAGTGACAACGGGTACAAGGTTAAATACGACGGAGGTTCCATTCCCGACGCTAAAGCAGGGACAGATATGAAGTTGATCATCGACTCCAACCAAGTGCGGCTGCTGAGGGATAAGGGAGAGGTCATAACAATTCCGGCTTCGGCGATCACGGAGATTAGTTACGGCCAAGATGTCCATAGGAGAATCGGGGCAGCAATTGGGCTGGCCGTTATTTCCCTGGGGATCGGTGCCTTAATGGCCCTTACGAAGTCAAAGAAACATTTCGTCGGGTTGACTTGGGCCGACGGCGATAAGAAGGGCGGTTTTGCGATGCAGTGCGATAAGAACGACTATCGCGGAGTGCTGGCTGGACTTGAGGGAGTTACCGGGAAGAAGGCTGTGGACTCGGACGCCATGACGGTCAAGAATTAGATCTGTCGTGGATGAGGATGGCGCCAGCGTCCAAGCCGAGCTTTACCCGGCTTGGACAGCTTGGCAGTCTGCGGAGTGTAAGTTACTTGTTCGAGCTATCGCTCATTTCGGCTTTCTCAGTCGCGCCGATAGCTAAGGCGTACTTCTTGCCGGCGAAGCGTACTTCGGTAACGATTGCTTTGCCGCTGGAATGGTCCACGATCGCCGCGTCGTTGTCGGATGCTTTATCGAGGTTGACGAGTTTTGCCGAAGTTTTCGCGACTTCCTTCTTGCCCTGCATGACCCTTACTTCGACATTCGATCCGATGCCGTCCCACCGCAGTTGATACTCACCAGCGGCAAGTTGCTGGCCGGCGACTTCGGACGATTCGTGCACCCGCAGCGTACCTTTGTTACTTGCGAAAGCACTCGATGCGAGCAGCACGGCCAGCCCGAGCACAACCGTCTTTGCCAAATGATTCAGTGCCAGATTGTTCAGTTTCATATGCTCCTTTGCTTTCTGCCCGGTTTCTGGCCGGGACGTTAGGGGCGGCTGGTGATGGTTCGAGGACTCTTGACTGAGGGCTTGCCTTTTTTTGGTAAAGTCCTACAATGCGCATGTCAGGGTGACGCAAAAAGACGCGTGCCTCACACTCGTACTTTTTGACCGGACTAGGAGCACCAGGGCCGCCAAACCATGTGTGCGCCAGTCCCGTCACCCTGCAAATTCTCCTAAGTGGATCGAGATTGTTTCGTCCACCCTATGTTGGTTCGCTACAGGATACGAATCTCGGTTTGAGTAAGTTCCCGATTTCCTTTTTTCTTAGCGAAGTATTTGTTTTGCGAACGTGCTTATTGGACGCGCGGGCGCTTGCCAGGTTAGCAACGCACGTGCGCGTGGCCGGAGTAACAGGGTTGAGGTGTTTTGTTGGGAGTTAGTAGATGCTGACGAACTGCGGATCCCTCCCCTTCGCCTTCGCTCAGGGTTGCGCTGAGACACCTGTAGAGACTCGAGAGTTGCTAACTAATCTTCAGCACGATTTTGCCGTAATTCTTGCCTTCCTGTATCAGCGTGTAGGCTTCACGCGCCTGCTCGAGCGGAAAGACTTTTCCGATCACGGGATGGAGCTTGCCCGCGGCCAGCCATTCTGAAAGCTGCTTCCACGCGGATTCCATGAGCGGACGGTTCGCGCTCAGATAGGACAGCCAGAGTCCGTGGACGCTGGCGCCTTTCGCGTAGAGAATGCGGGTGTCGAGTTGGGGAGTTTCGCCGGTGGCGGCGCCGTAGACGATGATGCGTCCGAAGTCGCGCACGCATTTGACGCTCTTCGCGACGTGCTCGCCGCCGAGCATTTCGAAAACCGCGTCGACGCCTTCGCCGCGCGTGAGATCTTTGACCGCTTCCGCGTAATCTTGCTGCTTGTAGTTGATACCGTGTTGCAGGCCGAGTTCGCGCACGCGGGCGAGCTTGTCCTCGGAGGAAGAAGTTCCGTACATTTCAATGCCGAGAATCTTTCCGATTTGCACGGCGGCGGTGCCGACTCCGCCGGCGACGGCATGAATCAGGACGCGGGAACCGGGTTTGTCGTTACTATGAACTAGCAGGCCGGCCTTCCAGTAAGCGAAGTAGGCGGTGAAGAAATTTACGGGGAAGGCGGCGCCTTGCTCTGACGTCCAATCTTCCGGGACGGGCCAAACGAGGTTGCGATGTGCCACAGTTTTTTCGGCGAAGGCAGCCCACTGCGTGTAGCCCATCACGCGGCGTCCGCTAGATTCGCCGTTGCCAGCAAGTTGGATGCCGGCGAATTCGCGGCCGGCAGTGAGCGGCGGCTTGGGAGTGTTGGCGTATCCGCCGTGCGTTGTCATCAGATCGGCAAAGTTCAAGCCGCCCGCTTCCACTTTTACCAGAACCTGTTCCGGTGTGGGATGCGCGTCGGGGACCTGCTGCAATTCGAGAACCTCGGGACCGCCGAAACGAGTGATGACGAGAGCTTTCATGCGGAGAGTCTAACAGTCTTGTGGAGGGACGGGCGTCCCGTCCAGCCGGGCGGGAACGCCCGGCTCTCCATTAGCCGCGTGGATCGGATCTTAGCAATCGATGAGGCAATCAATGTAGCGATCAATCTCGCAGGCGCGGCGCGAAAAGCTGTTTCCGAAACTGCGGCTTCGGCATCTATAATGATGATCGAGTTTCCGATCCCCGTGGCCTGAGAGATTTTCTGGCGGCGGGGGCGAGGGTTGCGCCGGTTTGAGAGGTGCGATCCGAGGGTGCGGATGGAAACGTCTGCGCCTCCCGTGTTGGAAAGGAAACGCTCGCTGGGTCACTCCTGCCTGCCGTTTCCTTTGTGAAGTTCGAATAATCAGAGAACGATTGGCTTCGAAGTCGTCAGCACTCAGCACTCAGCATTCAGCCCTTAAGGCGATTGCCGGGTGCTGGTAGACCTGGATTATCTGAATGCTGATTGCTGAATGCTGATTGCTGATTGCTGAATGCTAACTGCTGAATGCTGAACCTTACCGACAATTTCGGGCGCTCGATCCACGACCTGCGGATCTCGATCACGGACCGCTGCAACTATAAGTGTGTGTACTGCCGGACGGGGACAAACGGAGCGGCGTATGCGGAACTTCCGTTCGAAGATTATCTGCGGATGGCGCGGATACTGGTTGGGCTCGGGATCACGAAGATTCGTCTGACGGGCGGCGAGCCGCTGCTGCGCAAGGGGATTGTGGAATTTGTGCGCGAGCTCGCAAAGCTGCGGACCGCGCACGGCAAAAAGCCTGAAATAGCGCTGACGACGAACGGCCATCTGCTGGCTGAGATTGCGCAGCCGCTGAAAGATGCGGGACTTGATCGCGTGACGGTCAGCATGGACGCGGTGGATCCGGAACGATTTGCGCGCATCACGCGTGTGCCGAATGGATACGAGAGCGTGCTGGCGGGAGTTCGCGCATCGCGGCAGGCGGGGCTCGATCCGGTAAAAATCAATTGCGTGCTGCTGCGCGGTTTCAATGAAGATCAAATCGCTAACTTTGGAAAATTCGCGCGGGAAGAGCGGGTGGTGGTGCGTTTCATCGAATTCATGCCGCTCGAAGAAGACCGCGTTTGGACTCCGGAAATTGTGGTTACGCTCGACGAGATTCTCTCGCGTATGGCAGAGTATCTGCCGCTGGAGGAGATTGCGCACGAGCGCAGCGAAACAGCGCGGCGCTATCGCTTCTCCGATGGCGTGGGCGAGATTGGAATCATTGCGCCGGTATCGCATCCGTTCTGCGGACACTGCAGCCGAATTCGGATCACGTCGGACGGCAAGCTGCGTACCTGTCTTTTTTCCGTGTGGGATCACGATCTGCATGAATTGATGCGGCGCGGCGCGACGGACGATAAGCTCGCGGAGTTCATTGTGAAGGTGGTGGAGAAGAAGGAAGAGCGGCACCATATCGGAGAGCCTGGATTTGTGCCGGCGTCGCGGACGATGGTGCACATCGGAGGATAAGCTTCGGCTAAGCCGATGGGTTCCCACACTTAGTGGAGCGCCGGGCGTCCCCGCCCGGCTGGCTCCGGCAGATATATTCCTCTGGCCGGGCGAGGACGCGCGGCGCTCCATAGAGTCGAACGCCGGCAACCAGTCACTCAGCTACCCGAAGCCTCCCGCATTGCTTCGTGTGCGAAGCTAAAGTAAATAGACTCCCGTGCCGATCAGGAACATTAGGGGGTTCTCACAAATGGTCAGTCCAGTAACTAGTCCGCCGCAAGTCCGCGCCCATCCCGAAGTTCAGCCGCCGGCAGCGCGCCCACCGGCGAAACCGCAGTCCGCAGCCGCGGATACGGTTAAGATCAGCGTCGCCGCCCAAGCTCTCCAGGAAGCGACCGAGACTCAGGCTCAGACCACAAAGGAAGCCGGTTCCGGCGATGTGCAGGCCAGGAGACTACTGGCGCAAGAGGCGGCGGCTCACTCCGTCACGAAGTAATTCATAGACGTATCCATCGAAAGTGATCCATCGGAAGTACGTATGGATCATCGAGCGATGGGGGGAAGCCGGGGCGCCTGACAGCTTGTGGGATTCCACCAGCAGGGTGACCCGGCTTTTTCAATCAGCCCGCTTGCGGGACGCTGTTTGATCGCGAATCGGCTAGAAAAATATCAGTAGAAGGAATCATACTTCGTGACCACCCAGCCGGAATCTTTCTTTTCTTCGGTTATTGAAAAAAGATCCTTGTAGGTTGAGTCCTGGTTAGAGCTGCTGTAACGCTGGCCTTTGTAATGCAAAATTACGAGTGGCGGTGCGTCTTCCCATTCCACCAGGTTCCAGGAAATCAGCGGATGCTGGGCTTCGGAGCTGCAAAGAAAGTCGGCGCGCTTCCTGCGGTAGTCCCTTTCCCACTGGGCGAGCAGTTTGCGGCAATTGCCGTCGCGCATCTCAGAGATAAAGCTATTGGCGGTCCGTTCGATGGTGCGATCGCGAAACGGATTCATGGTGATGCTGATCGGCATCTGGGTCAGGGGGTCGCGTTCCTCGGAGCGCGATAGAACCGGCGGCTGGTTGCTGAGCCAGTACAAATAGCCGAGGAACACGAGCACCAGCAGGCCAGCGGAGCCCAGAGCGATAGCGAGATGGGCACGAGAAAAGCGCATCAGGAGAAGTTTGGAGGATGCGCGAGGCGAGGGCAAGGTTACTTCAGATACTTTCGTGGCTGGTGAAGGGCTGGTGGGTGCCGAGTTTCGCTCGGCTTAGACGGCCGGGACGCCCGTCCCTCCACAAGCAGATGGGCGCGCTGCCACGGTTTGTGTTTTCTATATGGGCGGCGTATAGTTACGGATGAATACTGTTGTGTCGTAGTGTCAGGATTGTCGGAGCACACCAGTGGGCGAAAGCCCACTTTTTAGTTTGTGCCGATTTGCGGGGACGGACTGGCGCGGCGGCTCGGGCGCAAATTGCTGAAAACATGGCTTTTGATCTGGATAAGGTCCGGCAGATTGCCGAGCGGGTGGCGGGCTCGAGCGGGCTGGAAGTAGTCGAGGTGGAAGTATGCGGCGCCGGTAAGCACCGCATGCTGCGCGTCTTTATCGATAGGCCCGGAGCGGTGCCAGCGGCGGATCGTCCGGACGGCGTGACGCACGAGGATTGCTCGAAGTTCAGCCGGGAGTTCGGGACGATCGTCGACGTTGAAGATGCGTTTCCGGGTGGATCGTACGTGTTGGAGGTTTCTTCTCCTGGACTCGA
>WNFA01007155.1_pt1 | contig 23736 bp, 25 predicted proteins | sample 5400481 | NCBI WGS metagenome assembly WNFA01 (sample SAMN13153340, study PRJNA577476) | soil metagenome | isolation source: 120 cm saprolite under Douglas fir tree site 2 hole 1 replicate 2 | place: USA:California | collected 2015-04-18 | reverse complement strand
CGAATGGAATCGCACCATCGCCGCCGAAGTTGATCAGACCGACATAGCCCGCGTCCAGAAAAAACTCGACTCCGCCAAAGTCAAGCTGGCCAAAGAAGAGAAACAATAGAGAAGGTCTTTAGGTCGCGCAGCGCTTCCACCCCTAAGAGTGCCCTAGGTTCGAATCAAGACATCGCTCAGCGATGCCGAGATTCGCCTGTTTTCGATAGCCTCTTCAGTGTGTGCGTGAGAACTCGTTTTCGTGCAATCCAGCGGAGTCAGTTGTCCGAAAACCCAGCCCCGGAGGGGCGTTCGACCTTAGCCCAGCGCTTCAGCGCTGGGAAAGAGTGGAAGAAACCATTCAAGTCCCGGAGGGACGACCGAGATGCTTAGAAGCGGTAGACATCAATCAGGGCTGCTTGCGAGCGGTCGACTCCACCAGAAATCCACAACCTGCGTGGTCAAAAAGCTCCTCTCGTCCCGCAGTCGTTATGAACGTGTCGCTATAATCGGAGCGCATGGCTACCTTTCCACCGGTTGACGAGCAGCTGGCCTACATCAAGAAGGGTGCGGCGGAGATTGTCAAAGAATCCGAGCTGCGCGCGAAGCTGGAGCGTTCGCTCGCGTCGGGCAAGCCGCTGCGTGTGAAGGCGGGGTTTGATCCGACGGCGCCGGATCTGCATCTGGGACACACCGTTCTGCTGCGGAAGCTGAAACATTTCCAGGATCTGGGACACACGGTCATATTTCTGATCGGGGATTTTACCGGGATGATTGGCGATCCGACGGGGCGCTCGGTAACACGTCCGCCGCTGTCGCGGGAACAGATTTCGGAGAATGCGGAAACTTACAAGGCGCAGGTGTTCAAGATTCTCGACGCCAAGAAGACAGTCGTGGATTTTAATAGCCGCTGGTTTTCGAAGTTCTCGGCGGAGGATTTCATCCGGCTGACTGCGAAGTACACGGTCTCGCAAATGCTGGAGCGTGAAGACTTTCATAAGCGATTTCAGGAAGAGAAGCCGATTGCCATGCACGAGCTGCTGTATCCGCTGGCGCAGGGATATGACTCGGTGGCGCTTGAGGCGGATGTCGAGTTGGGCGGGACGGACCAGAAATTCAATCTACTGGTTGGGCGCGAGATACAGCGGGCTTACGGTCAGGAGTCGCAGGTGGTGCTGACTACGCCGATTCTGGAAGGACTGGATGGCGTCAACAAGATGTCGAAGTCGCTGGGGAACGCGATTGGGATTCATGAATCGCCGCTCGAGATGTACGGCAAGATCATGTCGATTTCAGACGAGATGATGTGGCGGTATTACGAGTTGCTGACGGATGTGCTGTCGGAGCAGATCGCGGTGATGAAGAAGGATGCAGGGAGTGGGAAGGCGCATCCGATGGCCTTGAAGAAAGAACTGGCGCGGACGATTGTGGCGGATTTTCATTCGACGGAAGCGGCGGCCAAGGCGGGCGAGGATTGGGCAAAGCAGTTTCAGCAACAAGACGTACCCGAGAGAATTCCGGAGGTCAGAATTGAAGCAGCGAAGATCAGAATCGTCGATGCCCTACCGGATGCGAGCGAGGGCGGTGCCGCTCAACCCATCACCACGGATTTCTCAGACATCGAAATTCTCCGCGCTGACAAGCTAATTCGCGAAGCTGGTTTTGTTTCGTCTACAACAGAAGCAGGGCGCAAGATCAAAGAAAGAGCAGTGCACATAAACGGGCACCTGATTGAGAGGCTGGCAATTCGGGTCTGCCCGAAAGAATCTCTCCTTATTCGTGTGGGTAAGCAGATCAAGAAGGTCGTGCTCGTCGTCCCCTGAAATTTAACCAACCCAAAGTGTCATCCTGAGCGCAGCAGGGCGATTCGCGAAGCGAATTGCTCTGCGGAGTCGAAGGACCCCTACACGTCTTGCATCACTGGGCTGTAACAGGGAGTTCTCACCAGAGAGTGCGCTTCATCGCCTGCGTGCGAATGATCGTTCCGACGCGGAGAGTCAAGGGTGACGTCCCTCTGAGAACTCCCTCCGGCAGCGCGGACGGCATTGGTGCATTAGGGTCCTTCGACTCCGCAAGAGCTTCGCTTCGCGAAGTTCTTGCTGCGCTCAGGATGACATTTTTTGAAAAGTGGTCAGGACGGCGTTCGGTCGAGCCAGTCGGTGCCTTGCTCGTAGGCGTTCGCTACCTGTAGCACGAGCTCTTCCCGCCAGGGAGGACCTGCGAGCTGCAGGCCGATTGGAAGATTGTCGGAAGTGAATCCGCACGGGATTGAGATCGTAGGAATTCCCCAAACATTGAAGGGACGCGTGTTACGCAGCATGAGGAGTTCGACTGGGCGCAGGTTTTCGGGGTGCGCTTTGAGATCGGCGATCTTGGGTGGTGGCATGGGGACGGTGGGCGTTAGCAGGATGTCGACTTCATCGAAAGCTTTGCGGATTGAATGACGCGCGGCTTCGAGTTCGCGGTGGGCGCGCAGAGCCGCTGCCGCTGAGGTATTCGCTCCGGACTTAATGCGGGCCAGGGTTACGGGCTGGTAGAGGTCCGATGAGCTCGCAACAAACGGTTCGTGATAGGCGAAGGATTCGGCGCTCGAGAGGGTGCGGTCGGTCGGGACATCGAGTTTCACTTCGTGAATCTCGGCGTGAAGGTCGCGGAAGAGTTGGATTGCTTTCTCGATTGCGGCGGCGACTTCGGGATGCAGGTCGTCGAAGAAGAATGCTCGCGGGACGCCGATGCGCAGCTTGGGCGGGAGTTGATCGAGTGTCGCGGTGAAATCCGGGACGGGCGTGTCGATGCTGGCTGGATCGTCGGCATCGTAGCCGGCTAGCACTTGCAGGATTGTGGCGGCGTCGTAAACGGAGTTTGCGATTGGGCCGACGTGGTCCAGCGACCACGACAAAGGGATTATTCCTCGCGCGCTGACTCGTCCGTAAGTCGGCTTGAGTCCGACTACGCCGCAGTAGGCGGCGGGCAGGCGGATGGAGCCGGCGGTGTCGGTGCAGATGGCGGCGAAGCCGAGGCCGGCTGCTACGCTGGCGGCGGAGCCTCCGGAGGAGCCTCCGGCGATGCGGGAGATGTCCCAGGGATTGTGGATTTCTCCGAAGAAACTAACCATCGAGCTGCCACCGTAGGCGAATTCGTGCAGGTTCTGCTTGCCCAGAATGATGGCTCCGGCGACGCGGAGGCGGCGGACTACTTCGGCGTCTTCGGTGGGGATGCGGTCTTTGAAAAGCGCGCTGGCGGCGGTGGTGCGGGTGCCGGCCGTGTCAAGGATGTCTTTCAGTCCAACGGGAATGCCGTGGAGCGGGCCGCGGTAATCGCCGCGCTGGATTTCCTGTTCAGCGCGGCGGGCGTCGGCTAGGGCGGAGTCGGCCAGGATGGTGATGAAGGCGTTCAGTTTGGGGTTGAGCGTTTCGATGCGGGTTAGGCAGTCGCGCGTTAAGTCGACGGGGGAGAGGATGCGGTCGCGGAGTCGGCGGCTTAGTTGTTGAATTGTCGGGCGCATCCCAACCTCGTGCTGCGGCGCCTGAAGGCGCGTTCTTAAAGGCCCAATTTACGGTATCGCGAAAGCGATACCCTGATACGAATCTACTTCGCCGACGGCTAGAGACGCGGCACGCCGCGTCTCTACAAAGACGGTGATTGCCGGGCTCGCTTCGCGAGCCATTTCACAACCACGTAAACCACTGGACCAAGCAGGAGCGCCAACGGTCCCCAGCGCCAAGGAATCGGATCCCTAAAGCGCAGGATGTAAATGGCGTAAACAATGATGCAAGTCATCGCAATCGGCAAAGCAACGACGTAGGCTAAGCCGAAGCGGCCGCCGGGAATGCGGAAGGTGCGCGGCAGGTCGGGACGTTTGCGGCGCAGTCGCCAGGCGGAGAGTACGGTCATCACGGTGGTGGCCGCGCGCAACCAGACGTAGATGCTGATCAACTGGCCTAGAGTGTGCAACGCTAGCGATGCGTAGATGGCGGCGGAGATCAGGATGGCGATCCACGGAGTCCCATAGCGAGAGTGTTTCGCGGTAAGGAAAGACGGCAGGTAGCCGTCTTCGGCTAGGGCAAAGGGCATACGGGTGGTGGTGAGGACGGTGCTGTTGAGCAGCGCCATGGTGCTGACCATTGCGGCTAGCGTCATGAGGTTGCCGAGCCAGGAGCCGCCGATCAGTAGGGCGGCGGTCGAGAAGTATCCGTCTTTCCAATCTTGCCAGTTGCCGAGCGCAGCCAGGGCGGCGAAAGTTGGCAGGAAATATGTCGCCATCGAGAGCGGCACAACCAGCGCCAGCGCCCGCGGATAAGTGCGCTGCGGATTCTCGACTTCCTCAGCGACGGTCGAGAGTTGTTCGTATCCGGAGTAGAGCCAGATTCCCAAGTAAAGGCCAACGCCAAACACCGTGGCAAACGGCTGGTTCAGTGGCACGAACGGAACGAACGGGTTGTGATGCCATTTCGCCAGGCCGAGAACCACCATCGCGATCACGGGAATGAAGATGAAGATTTCGAAAGCGGTCGCGGCTTTGCCGACCATCTTAATGCCGCGAATGTTCACCCAGGTGATGACAGCGATCAGAGCGAATGACACCAGCCAGTGTTTCCATCCCGTGATCAGCGGAAAATAGACGGCCAGGTAGTCGGCGAAGAGGACGGCATAGGATCCGCCGAGAAGGAATGAGGCGGACCAATTCCACCATCCGGCAAGGAATCCCCAGAAGTCTCCGAAGGCGGCGCGGGTCCAGCGATAGAAGCCGCCTTCGACCGGCATGGCGGTGGTGAGTTCGGCCGAGACCAGCGACACGGGAATGCACCAGAAGAACGGAATGACGAGGTGATAAAGCAGGGTCATGCCGGGGCCGCTGGTAGTCACCATCGATTCCAGGCCGAACGGGCCTCCGGTGGTGTAGGAAAACATGACGAAGACGAAGTAGAAGAGGCTGGCTTTGCGGAGGGTGGATTTTGCCGAGGTGGAGGCGCTGGCCATGGAGCCTCAGTGACTCAGAGATTGCGCCAATAGCCAGGGAACTAAATCCGGCTCGGCGTAGGCTTGGTCCCAGGAATTGTGACCCACTCCGGGATACTCGGTGTATTTGAATTTGGCATTGGCCGCCTTGAGGGCCTCGGCCATGTGGCGGGACTCGTCTACGGGAACGGCGGGGTCGGCATCGCCGTGGAAGATCCAGACCGGCGTCGAGCCGATGTGGCGAGCGATTTCGGCGTAGGGATCGGCGATTTTGGGATCGTCCACTAGGGTCACGCGCAACTGCGGCCAGTTCTTTTGAGGACGCACGCCGCTGCAGATGGGGACGAGGGCGGCGAAGCGTCCAGGATTGCGGGCGGCGAATTCCCAGGTGCCGAATCCGCCCATGGAAAGGCCACTAAGATAGATACGATTGCGATCGCCGTGAAATTCCTTGATGGACGCTTCGAGCGCTGCCATAGCTTGGGCCTGCATGTCGGGCTCGCCCCAGATCTTGCCTTCGCCGCATTGCGGGATGACGACGACAAAAGGGAACCTGGAACTGTACAGGCGAATGGCGTGAGCGATGCCAACATCGGTCTGGAGTAAGCCGTCAGAACCGCGCTCGCCCGCTCCATGAAGAAAGAGGATGACGGGCCAGGATTTCTTTTTGGAGAAATCCGCCGGGACAAAGACCTGGTAACGGTAACTCGTGCCGGAAACGGAGACGGTGCGATCAAGGAAGCCGGTTTGAGTGCGGGCCAGAGCGGGGAGTGCGGTTGCGAGAATCAGGAGGAAGGCCAATCCCGAGAGGTTTCCGCGTGACATGGCAGGTTAGTGTACAGGAAAGTGAAGCGCGATTGAGCGCTTCCAATCAGGTCCGACTCTTGTCCGAGAGAACTCTTCTTTCGCCTCTTCCGGGCTGGTTCATTTCCGCATGCTCACCTACGGCTTGCGCCGTGGGCATTCTTACGCCGCTTCGGGGCTAGCTGATGAAAGAGAGACTCTAACCGGATGAGGAAGCGGCTTTCCACTTCTTGCAGAGAGCGGCCATGGTGTCGAGAGATCCGGTGAAGATGACTTGCTGTTCGGCAGTCACACCCATTCCGTGATTCAGGAGCGCAACGTAGCGGGGCGGTTCATAGGAGGTCACGACTGCTGAGATGGTGGCATGGACCGGCTTGGCCACGACGTAGCGGATGCGGCTGCCGACTTGCCAGGGATTACCCTCGACCCACGAAGCCTCATCGTAGATTTCCCGGTGAAGTAGACGTTCCAGATCACTAAAGGCTCGAAACGCCAGTTCAACCGAGACTGGCACGACCACGGAATAGTCAGTCCGCGGCAGCATGGGACCCACCCCAAGAGAGTGGGCGGATTATGCGCCGATTCCGAGCGTAAGACAAGGGCGCAAATTGGCCTGCTCCAGATCGAGTAATTTGCGCTTGATGTCGAGCCCACCGCCGTAGCCGCAGAGCGAGCCGTCAGATGCGATCACACGATGACACGGAACAACGATCGCGATGGGATTGCGGTTGTTCGCCAAGGGCATTGGCGGATTCTTGCCATGTTTGGCCGTCGCCTTCGGCGGCCTGTCCGCGATCGAATTCGAGTTTCAGCAAGCCGCGGTCCGAGAGGGCGAGGAGCAAGGGGCCTGCGGGGGAAGCGGCGCGGGTAAAATAAATGGATTCCATGACCGTGCGGCAAGAATAACATCCCGCCCTGTGACAACGGCCATAGGTGAGGATGGGTTAGCGGGCGGGGGCGCCCGCTCCACAATTGCTACAAAAAAAGCCTCCCGTTTTCACGGGAGGCTCGTTCGCTTAGGGGGAGAGCGCTTTATTTCGGCGGTTGCTGTTGGTCGGTGGCGGTCGTGGGCGTAGTTGACGACGAAGCCAGTTGCTCCAGGTTGTTCTTGAGGAGGCTGATTTCGACACGGCCACCGGAGATCCGCTTGGGCTTGGTAGTCGTGTCGCCCGCGGTCGCCTGCACCGGTGCGTTGCCCATACCGACGAGATAGATCCGGTACACGGGAATCTCGTGGTTGAGAACGAGGTAACGGACAACCGACTCGGCCATCTTCTGCGAGTTGCCGATGGCGGCCTGTCCGTGACCGGACGAGAAGCCCTGCACTTCGACGATGTAGCCGCGCTGGCTCTTCAGCGGGGTCGCCATCTGATCGAGAGCTTCCTTGGCGTTCTTGCTGAGGAGGGTCTGGCCGGGCTTGAAGCGGATTTCAGTCTGGGTGGAGGCCTGATACTGATCGATGTTGGTTACGACCTGCTCGACCGTGTTCAGACGGGTGTGGGCCTGCTGTGCGGTCTGCTGCGCCGCGGTCGCCCGGTTGCCGGCGTCGATGGCGTGCTGATCGGCTTCATTAGCCTTGGCCGAAGCGAGCTGGATTCCCTGCTGCGCCCGGGCATCGGTGTCCTTGATCATCTTGCCGTTGGAAGCAGTGAGCTCATCCAGCTCGTTGATGCGGTCGCGGATGGGGGAGGTCTGCCGCTGAACGTACTTTTTGCGGGCAAAGGGGTTCATTTTGCCCCAGAATCCTTCATGCGTGTCCGGCTGCAAAGGAGTCTTGCCGGTCGCGTTGTCAACCCGGGGAGCAGCGGCCTGGTCGGTCGGAGCGCTCTGGGTTGCGGGCTGAGTCTGGGAGTTGGAACTCTGCTGCGCGAATGCGGGGAGAATCAGGACTCCGGCCAGCAGCAGCGCGATGACGATACGATTCTTCATTTTGAACTTCCTCCAAGTGGGAGTGGGGACTCCACTCCGGACGCCTTGCGGCGTTTTTGTTGCGTCCTTTTAACCTACGAACCTAACAGAACTCAGAAGGCATCGGAGACGCGTTGGATGCCTCAGAAAGCGGCCCTACCACCGGCCCACCTTTCCTATCAACAGGTCTCGTGCCAAATGCCGGGATCCGGTGCGGGACTGCAAATGCTTTGTTTTCAGATATATTGTACCTCGCCGCAGCGTTCCGGCGCTGGCGGGGGCGGGGGCCAGCGGTAATTTTGGCGGCAACTGATATAAAAACTGCAGTTCGGTCAACCGGCCATTGGGCCTGAACTCAGAAGCGGGCGCCACCAACCGATCCACGTGACCTGTGCATCCCGTGCCGGGCGGAGGTCATCCAGTGAGCATGCGGCGCATCATTCCTGTTCTCCTACCTCTGCTGCTGGCAGCCTGCACCCATGCCGAGAAGAGCGATCCTGAGCTCGGCCGGTTGAAACTGCCGCATGGATTCCATATTGCCGTGTTCGCCGAGGCGGACTCGGCCCGCATGATGGTTTTCAGCCCCGGAGGCGTGCTGCTGGTTAGCGAGCCCGATGAAGGCAAAGTCGTCGCTCTGCCTGATCCCAAACATACCGGCAAGGCGGAGCGATCGGTCGCGGTGGTGGATAGTCTGACCGAGCCGCACGGGCTTGGGTTTTATCAGGGCAAACTGTACGTCGCTGAGAACGCCCGAGTGCGCAGCTACGACTGGGACGAGGCGAACCTGCGTGCCTCCAATCCTAAATTGTTGACTGATCTGCCAGGGCGCGGTGGACACTCGACACGCACGCTGCTGTTTCATAAAGACAAGATGTACGTTTCGGCGGGATCAAGTTGCAATGCGTGCGTCGAGAAAGACCCTCGGCGCGCGGCCGTGATGGAGTTCAATCCTGATGGCAGCGGGATGAAGATTTTTGGCAAGGGTCTGCGGAATGCGGTGGGGATGGCTGTCAATCCGAAGACGGACACGGTTTGGGCTACTGTGAATGGCACGGATCATTTGGGGGATGATCTACCGCCGGATGTGATCGACGACCTCGGCCAGAATGGCGGCGATTTTGGCTGGCCTTATTGCTATGGAGATCGAGTCCCGGATTCCAACTTCAAACCCGGCGACGATCGCTGCAAAAATATGATTCCGCCCAAGGTGCAGATGCAGGCGCACTCAGCTCCGCTGGGCCTGGCGTTCAATGAAGGAACGGCTTTCCCTTCCGACTATCGCAACAACATCTTCGTGGCGTTCCATGGGTCATGGAATCGCAGCGTTCCTACGGGCGACAAAGTCGTACGCGTAAAGCTCGACGACAAAGGGCAGCCGGTGGGCGGAGCGCAGGACTTCATTACCGGATGGCAGGATGAGAGAGGGCGACGGAGTGGGCGTCCGGCGGGGGTTGTGTTCGGTGCGGACGGTGCGATGTATGTAAGCGATGACGCAGCGGGGGTAATTTACAGGGTGACTTATCGAGCCCAATAACTGAGCTAGGGGACTGCGATGGCCGCGTAATTTTGGTGCTCTTGCCGAGGTTGCGACTCGATGCGCTGTCGCTTCTCGCGCATGATATCTTCTCCAGGACAAAAAGCACTTGGCCAGATGTTAGATTTTGTTCCCATCCCAAACAATCGGAGGCTCGTTATGAGCCAGCAATCCGGCCCGCAAGACCCCTTGGTTCTCTCTTATCTCGAGCTGCGGAAGGCCGTTGGAATAATCGGATTCGCGCTTCCCTTCGTCCTGGCTTTCGGAAAGATCCTCGTCGAAGGTCTCGGGATACAAAGCTCGATTAGTGGCTACTACTACACGGACCTCCGCAACGTATTCGTGGGAAGCTTATGCGCAATCGGGGTCTTCCTCATGTCCTGCAGAGGATACGACCGCAAGGATCGAATCGCCGGATCCGTTGCTTGTGTATTCGCAATTGGCGTGGCGCTCTTTCCAACGACCCCCTATGTGGATGCAACGTCGCAAGATAAACTCATCGGAGCTCTGCACTGGTCGTTCGCAGCGCTGCTCTTCCTGACGCTTGCCTATTTCTCCCTCGCGCTGTTCACCAAGACTGCCCCGGACAAGCCTCCCACCCCTCAAAAGCTACAGAGAAATATCGTCTATCGCGTCTGCGGATCTACGATCCTTGCTTGTATCTTCCTCATTGCTGTCGTCGCACTGCCGCCCGTCAAGACTCTTGTTGAGCGGCTTAGTCCCGTATTTTGGCTTGAGTCCCTCGCCATTGTCTCATTCGGCGTAGCTTGGCTTACCAAGGGCGAGACCATCCTAAAGGATCAAGAAAACTAGAACTATCCGTGACTCAACCAATCCTCCGTGCCACGATTCTATTCCCCGCAATACTTCTCATACTGCTGATAGATGAACGGGTCGGTCATGCCGGCAATGTAGTCGCAAATGACGCGCGGCAGGGGCTCGTGGGCAGATTTCTCGCGGTAGGTGCGGGGGAGGTCGTCGGGTTCTTCCATCCAGTGGGCGAAGAGTTCTCCGACGATGCGCTCGGCGTCTTCCTTTTCTCCTACCAGGGCGGGGCTGAAATAGAGATTTTCGTAGAGGAAGTGTTTTAGCTGGCGACGCTCTTGTGCGATGCCGGGACTGAAGGCGGCGAGGCGTTCGGGATGGCGGCGGATGGCGTCCAGCGATCGCACGCCGGCGTGCTCCAGGCGTTGACGGGTGCCGGAGATCAAGTCGCCCACCAGGCAGTCGAAGACGCGCTTCAGGGCTTCGTTGAACAGAAGCTTCTCGGCGGCCTTCGGGTACAGGGCTTGCGCTTCGCGGTAACAGCGGTCGAATACATTGACGCTGTTTGAAATTTGCTCGACGGTGACCAATCGGGCTTCGTAACCGTCGTCGAGATCGGCGGTCTTGTAGCCGATTTCGTCGGTGAGGTCGATCAACTGCGCTTCGAGGGGAGGACGCTGATCCAGAAGATACTCGGCGAGTTCGGGGTGATCTTCCGGCTTGTAGTCGTGCGAATGCTTGATGATGCCTTCACGCACCTCGAAAGTCAGGTTGAGTCCGCGAAAAGCCGCGTAGCGAAGTTCGAAGTCTTCGACGATACGAAGCGCGTGCAGGTTGTGATCGAAGGAAAATCCGTGCAGGCGCATGGCGGCATCGAGCGCCTTTTCTCCGGCGTGGCCAAAGGGTGGATGACCGATGTCGTGGACCAGGGCGAGAGCTTCGACCAGGTCAGTGTTGAGTCCGAGTTGGGCGGCGATGGTGCGCGAGCTTCGAGACGGCGGAAGGCGCGGGCATGGACGACGCGGTCGCGGTCGCGCTGAAAGTCGTTGCGGTAGGGGTGAGGCGGTTCGGGATGGCGGCGTCCGCGGGAATCTTCTACGTGGACGGCGTAGTCGGCGAGCTTGGAATCAGTGGCCAGTTGCCATTACCCCAGCTGCCAGTTTACCGCTTGAGTTCGAGATTCTGGGAGAACGTCGACAAGACGAAGCGATCCGCGGAACCATTGACTATGGTGAGCAATCGGGCCTGAAAAAAAACGTAACACCAACAATTCTCAGTTGGTGAAATCGGCCCCGAGGTCGCGCCGATATATGCTCAACCCCGCATCCCCCTGTGTGACTTTCCTACACCGCACCAACATCCCAAAAGCCTCCCCCGGATCAAACCTCTTCTCATGCTCCGCAATCACCACGCTCGACGCCCGCACGACCTCCGATTCCGCCAGCGCCGCCAACGTCCGCGCATACTCCTCCTGCATCCGATATGGAGGATCCAAGAAAACAAAATCCGCCACCACGCCCGATCCTTCCAGCTGCGCCAATGCCTTTCCTACCTCTGCTTTCAGAATCCTGAACCCGCTTTCAATCTCCAGCGACTTCAAATTCTTCCCAATCAATTCCGCCGCAGCCTTCGAGGACTCGACGAAATAAACCATGCCCGCCCCCCGGCTAAGCGCTTCGATCCCCACGGCACCCGTCCCCGCATATAAATCCAGCCACACCGATCCCGCGAGCGCCTCCGGATTGCCCGCGCAGAGCACATTAAACAGCGTCTCACGCAGTCGGTCCGCGGTCGGACGAACATCCTGGCCCGGCAACGCTCGCAGCAACCGTCTCCGATACTGTCCAGCAATCACTCTCATTGTCAGTGTGGCTCGGACCTGCCCTGAGCGAAGGCGAAGGGGCGCCCGCCCGCGTGACGACCACTCCTTTCCGCGAATTTCGCTCAGGCAAGCCCGGCGCATCCGCTCGCCCAAACCCTTTCGTGTCGCCTTTGGCGACAACACCGCTCCGCCCGGCGTCTAAGTAGATAGAATACTGGCAGGCGTATTTATGCGCAGTTGGTCCATCCGGGCGGGTCGGGTTTTCGGAATCGAAATCCGCATCCACCTGACATTTTTCTTTCTGCTGTTTTTCGTCTGGGGGCTCGAAAAGGGCACACAGGACAGCGCTGCCGCCCTCCGCGGCTTGGGGCTGGTAGGAATTATCTTCGGCAGTGTGATCCTGCACGAACTGGGTCACGCTCTGGTCGCGCGCCGCGAAGGCGTTCCCGCCAAAGGGATCGTGCTTCTGCCCATCGGCGGCGTCACCATTCTCGACGAAGCTCAGGCCATCCCCGATTCCGCCACTGCCTGGAAGCGCGACATCCGCATTGCGGCCGCGGGACCGTTGGTCAATCTGTTCGTCGCGGGCGTTTCCGCCCTCATTCTACTCAGCGTGATTCCCCACTTCCAGCTCTGGAACCGGCCACTCGTGCATTCTGGCTACCTGCTACGAAGCCTGGTCTGGTCGAATGTCTATCTCGGACTCTTCAACCTGCTGCCGGCGTATCCCATGGACGGAGGCCGCGTGTTGCGCGCGCTTTTCTCCCGTCAAATGGACCCCATCCAGGCGACCCAGCGTGCCGTCCGCATCGGCCACGTCTTCGCCATCCTGTTCATGATGGTCGGCATCCTCATAACCAACTGGTGGCTCGTGATGATCGGCTTCTTCCTGTTCGTGGCGGCCCAACTCGAAGAGCGTTCAGCTGTCTTTCACTCAGTCTTGCAGAGCGTCCGCCTGGAAGAAGTAATGCTCACCGACTTCGCCACCCTCTCGCCTGCCGACACGCTCGAAGACGCCCTCGACAAAGCCGTCCACACTCTCCAGGACGATTTCCCCGTAGTCCGCGGCAGCGACATGGTAGGCGTCATCTCCAAACAGAAAATCCTCGACGCCCTGCGCTCCGACGGCAACGGCTACGTCCAAGCCGCCATGAACCGCCTCTTCGAAGTCGCCTCCAAGCAGGAGTCGCTCGCCTCCGCCTTCCGCAAACTAGCTGCCCGCAACCTCAGCATCATCCCGGTTGTGGACGAGCAGCGCCTCGTCGGAATCGTCACCCTCCAGAACCTGATGCACTCCATGGCCCTGCTAGCCGAAAGCCGCAAACTTCGCAAAGAAGGCCTGGACTCCTAGAAACTCTTTCAGCATTGTCATCCTGACCCTGAGCGGAGCCGAAGGGGAAGGATCTGCTTTCTCAATTCCAATTTTCATCTCGATCTCGTCCCTATTCCTGACTGTCATCCTGACCCTGAGCGTAGCCGAAGGGTAAGGACCTGCTTTCTCAATCTCAACGAATCTGTGCCTTGGCTGCCTGTCGCGCATACACCTCCTGCGCCGCCCGCAGCGCCGATCCAAACTCCACCGTTTTCCCCGTAACCTCGGCGACCACCAACTCCAGCGCCGCCAGCACTCCCACCGTATCCAGATAGTCGTAATAACCAATGTGCGCGATCCGGAACAACTGCCCCTTCATCTCTGCTTGTCCGTTAGCCACAACCGCCCCAAACTGGCCGGAGACGAAGCAGCAAACAACTGAAGCCCGAGCGCTGACACTCCCGCGCGCGTCATCTTTGCACAAAGCTCGGCATTCTCCACCAAAGCTCGACGCCCCGCCGCCAGATCTCCATCTCCCATCTGCCGGACATAATCCAGCGCCGCCGCCAGCCCCGCAAACAAAGAAGTAGCCGGCGTATAGGAAGTTTCCGCCTTAACCGCCGCCGCCCGCTCCTTCCGCAGATCGAAGTAGTACCGCGGCGACTTCGCCGTCTCCATCCGACGCCCAGCCCGCTCGCTGACCGCGCCATAAGTCAGCCCCGGCGGAATCATCAGTGCCTTCTGCGATCCTCCGATAATGACGTCGATCCCCCACCCATCCACATCAAGATGCGTAGTCCCCAGCCCCGTGATCGCATCCACCACCAGCAAAGTATCCGGCAGTCCGCGCACTAGCGCAGCAATCGCCGAGACATCATGCCGCGCCCCCGTAGAACTCTCCGTAGCCTGCACATAAACGCACCGGACCTCCGGAGTAAGCCGAGCCCGAACCTCATCGAGCGAAAATGTAGACCCGTAAGGCGCCGTCACCGTCTCCACCGAACATCCAAATGCCTTAGCCAGCGACACCCATCTCTCGCCGAACTTCCCCGCCGTCAGCACCAGCACCTTGTCCCCCGGCGAAGTCAGATTAGAAACCGACGCCTCCATGAACCCCGTACCGGAAGCCGTCAGCACCAGCACGTCATTCTGCGTGCCGATGAACAGCTTCAAATCCGCCAGCACCCGGGAAAACAAAGCGCGGAAATCAGCGGTGCGATGATGCGCAGCATAGGAAGCCATCGCCACCTGCGCCGAAGGCAGCAGTGGCGTAGGACCGGGAGTGAAGAGTCGATTCTTCTTGAGCATTGAATTCAAGAATATTCGAAAGCGCGGAGATTCGAAAAGAAATTGCAGAAGTCAGAAGTCAGATTGCAGAAGTAGAATCAAAGGCTCCCGATGCCAACAATGCCGGCTGCGGCCACGGATTTTACTTCTGCAATCTGACTTCTAACTTCTGCAATAGGTTTTCACCTCCCCCGTGTTCCCCCGTGTCCCCCGTGGTTCAAGCTTTTGACGTTCTATAATTTGCCCATGCCTTTAATCGACCAGATCCAGAAAGACATCGTCACGGCCATGAAGGCCCGCGAAGAGCACCGTCTCTCGACCTTGCGCATGGTCAAGACCGCCCTCAAGAACAAAGAAGTCGACAAGATGGCCCCCCTCGACGACAAAGAATCCCACCAAGTCCTCTCCACCCTCATCAAGCAGCGCAAAGACTCCATCGAGCAATTCACCAAAGGCGGACGCCAGGAGATGGCCGACAAAGAAGCCGCCGAAATCAAACTGATCGAAACCTATCTCCCCAAATCCGCTGGCGAAGAAGAAATCGTAGCCGGAGTGCGCGCCGCCATCGCCGAGATGACCCCCGCTCCCACCATGAAAGACATGGGCACAGTAATGAAGAACGCCATGTCCCGCTTCGCCGCCGCCGGCATGCGCGTGGATGGGAAGGTGGTCAGCGAGGCGGTGAAGAAGGAGCTTCAGCCTAAGTGAACGCAGTGGAGTTTTGGGGAACATTTCATACGTTTTTCCTGTGGGGACTGGAGGCATGGGTGGTGCCGCCAATCCAGATCATAGGACTGCTCTCATTGGGAAGCCTTGCAGTATGCATCCTTCGACCGTCAAACATCCGGACGCACTGGCGCGCGTCATACTGGTTTGTGTTCACTCAACTATTGTTTTACCCATTGATTATCGCGGTGGGGGCCGCGTTCCAAGCCCACACCGCTGCTCGTCCGTTCCGGCCCAACCCTCTTGGAGAATATCTTCTCGATGCCTTGACAGTAACTTCGGTGTTAACAGCATGTTTTTGGGTTTGGCGCATGAGAGAGCTTCGTTGGCTGGCCGGTAGCCTTGTCGTGCTGCAGGAAGCAATACTATTTGGGGCCATGTTCATCGCGGGAATGTCCGTCACTGGTGACTGGCTCTAGGCGGGACCTGCTCCGTCTCTCTTTGCCGGTCAATTCCTTCCTGTGCTGCCCCTGAATGCCGTTATTGCCATGGGAGAGCGGCCCTTCAGGGCCGCGGAGGCCGTTGGGATGTGCATGGGCTTTAGCGCCAGCCGTCGCCTTTCCTCGGCACATTGAGTTCTTGGCTGCTGAAGCCTAGTATCGCGAATGGCTTTGACATGTCTCGTATTGCAAGGTATCATGCCTCCCAATGGCTGTCCGCGTCATCCCCGCTCCCGAGCCCATTGACAAGTGGGAAGTCCAGCTGCGTAAGGGATGTCTAGAACTCGCCATCCTGGCTGTGCTCTGGTCGGAGCGCCTCTATGGCTTGGAAATCATGCGCCGTTTGGCGGACGGTTCCGGTCTGATTGTCCCCGAGGGGACCGTCTATCCCCTGTTGAGCCGTCTGAAAGCCGAAGGCCTGCTCAGCTCGGAGTGGGTCGAAGCCGACGCCGGACATCCCCGCAAGTACTACCGCCTGACCGCCGCCGGACGCCGCCGTGTAGTCGAGATGGCCCGATTTTGGGAGAACTTTTCCGCCAGCCTCGACGATCTGCTAGCCCCGGTTCGAAAGGATGCGCGCTGATGCTCACAGCCACAGCCCCACAAACAAGAATCGACACTTATCTCGCCGAGCTCCGCACCCATCTGCGCTCTCTGCCCCACGAACAAATGCTGGATATCGTCGAAGAAATCCGCAGCCACCTTCGCGACACCGCCGAAGCCACCAGCCCCATGACCGAAGCCAGCCTCAACGCCGCCCTGAACCGTCTCGGTCCACCCTCGACGCTCGCCGCCAGCTACATTACCGACAACATGCTCGCGCGCGCGCAGAGCCACCGCATGCCCTGGACCATCCTCCGCGCAATTTTCCAGTGGGCCACGCTCAGCGTGAAGGGCTTCCTGGTCTTCTTCGTCTGCACCATTGGCTACGCCTTCGGAGCCTCATTCTTCCTCGCCGCGCTGGCCAAGCCGTTCAACCCCAAAGTCGGCCTCTGGCTGGTCGAACGGAACACCTATTCCCTGGCCCTCGGTATGACCGACGCAATGCCCCACGGTCACGAGCTGCTCGGTTGGAAGTTGATCCCGATCGGTCTCGCTCTCGGTGGCGGCACAATCATGCTGACAACTCATTTCGGCCTGTGGTGTATCCAACGCTTTCGCCAGGCCCGGCCCACCATGAGATAGGAACCATCGGCTCTATGAATGAATCTGAACAGGCCGGTGCCATCGCGGGAATCCCGAAGGACGCTCGCCAGCCAGAAACCGCTGTGCCTCGTGCCGTGCCGGATAAATCCTGGCGCGACAGCAAGTGGCTCGCAGCGGTCGAATTCCTCCTCGTCGCCCTGATCTTCTACGCAGACTATCGACGCCTAATCCCCTTTTCGAAAACTCCCGAGTTACTTCTCCTGGGATGGATCTCCCTCCGCGTGCGCAAGCTGCGCTGGCGCGACGTCGGCCTCACCCGCTATCGCTCCTGGCCAGTGACGATCGCCCTCGGCGCAGTCATGGGCACAGCACTCGAAGCTTTTCAGCTCCTCATCACGCAGCCAATTCTCTCCAGACTCATCGGCAAGGAGCCTGACCTGGAACTGTTTCGCATGCTGACCGGCAACCTAAAGATGACGCTTCTGTTCATCGCTCTTGCCTGGACTCTTGCCGCCTTCGGCGAAGAACTTTTCTGGCGTGGTTACCTGTTGAACCGTGTCGCGGACATCTTTGGCCGCAAGCAAGCTGCGTGGATCGTCAACCTGTTGATAGTCAGCATCGCCTTCGGTCTGGCCCACGGTTATCAAGGACTGACTGGTTGGATCGAAGAAGGCCTGGCCGGATTAGCCCTAGGCCTGATGTACCTGCGCACCGGCCGCAATCTCTTCGTGCCCATCATCGCCCACGGCGTCAGCGACACGATCGATATGGTTCTGATTTTCTTCGGGAAGATGCCTGGGATGTGACTCAGGACGTTAGCCGCTTGTGTCAAACAGTGTACTTGGTGTAATCGCCTGTGGCTGTTAACGACATCCATCGGAATGATTGGCTAGATGGGGGGATTGAGGGAATATCACTGATGTTTGGAACTTACGGCAAGGTATGTGTACATAGCAATGATCGCGAAGCCTAGCGCGGAAACTACGAGCGTTGGAACCCAGAAGAACAACACTCGCAAGATGGTACTGCCCCGACTGGCTGCGAAAAAACACCCAAACGACAACGCCGCGACTACCCAGAATTTAGGCGAGAGGATACTCTCGACGAATAGGCCTGCAACAAAAGACATTCCGGTGGCTTTTGTTCCGCTAAGGAAAGGCCAAAAAAAAACAAATTCAGCGATGAATATCGCCGCTAATCCGCTGAGGATGCCTTTGACGTAGTCCATGACTCCGACCGCAGGATTATAAGCCCGAACACTTCGTCTGTGTGGTCGTGATTGTTGCAAAATCCCAATTACACCAACCACGCCGATCACTTACTCCTCTGCCACTCCCGATAAGCCTCGCTCTTCCCAATCCCGCGCTCTTTCGCCACTTTCTTCAGCGCAGCTTTCTCGTCCACCCGATCATCCGACATAATCTGCTTCACGCGTTGCCCTACGCTCACCTCGGAGCTCGCAGCTCGGAGCTCGGAGCCCTCCGCCTTAGCAATCAGCAGCGTAATCTCGCCCTTAACGTCGCCCCGTCCCTGTAACTGTTCCAGCACCTCGACCGCGCGCCCGCGCAGAAATTCTTCGTGGATCTTCGTCACCTCGCGCGCCACCACCACGTGCCGGTCGCTTCCGAGGACCTCGACCACATCCGCCAGCGTCTCCAGCACCCGATGCGGCGCTTCATAAAACACCTGCGTCCGCGGAGACTCCCTCACGCTTTCGAATAACTTCCGCCGTTGTCCCGACTTCGCTGGAAGAAACCCGCTGAAGCGAAACGAATCCGTAGGCAGTCCGCTGGCCACCAGCGCCGCCAGAAACGCCGACGCTCCCGGAATCGGCACGACCGGCACATGATGCCGAATCGCCAAAGCAATCAACCGAAATCCCGGATCAGAAATCCCCGGCATCCCCGCATCCGTCACCAAGGCAATCTTCGCGCCGCTCTCCAGATCAACCACCAACTCAGCCGCCTTCGTCATCTCATTGTGCTCGTGATAACTAACCGTCCGCGTCTGGATCCCATAATGCAAAAGCAGCTTCTGCGTCTGCCGCGTGTCCTCGCAAGCAATCACATCGACTTCTTTCAGCACCCGCAGCGCCCGCAGCGTGATGTCCTCCAGATTCCCAATCGGCGTAGCCACCAGGTACAGCGCCGACCCCGGCCCCAGACTCCCGCGGCCATTCTCCGTTTCGGTTTGAACGCCCGTCCGCATATGTCTACCCGCCACTCACCTGCCCACCCGCCCCACACTCCCCACACGGACAAATCTCCCGCAGATAAGCCCACGAATAAATTCCCAGGTCGTGGTTGTCATTCCACGCGAAACGTATCGCGTACTTCCCGACCTGCTCCACCGACAAAGCTTTGGCCGCCGCCTTGAACATCGGCAGCGCCCCCGGCGCCAGCTTGGGTGGTTCGCCCGGTTTCCGTCCCGACTTCTCCCGCTCGTCATCACAAAGCGCGCACGGACAAGCATCCCGCAAGAACGGAAACGTGTAACTCGACCGATGTCCATCTTTCCATTCAATCTCCACACCCGTCCCGGCAGTCAAATTGATCTTGACTGACTTCGGATCGTTCGCCACTCGCGGAGTAGGGTCAAGCATCGGCATACTTCTGAGTATCGCACGCCCCGCCAAGACGAAAGTAATGTTGCATCCCAATCAACCGCCCCTAAACTGACCGTATGAAACCGCACTCAGTTGCGCTGCGCGTGCTCGCGATTTCCGCCGTCCTCACGACGGCAGCCCACGCCCAAACCTCAAGTTGCCTGGACCTCGCCGACGAGTCGCACCATCAACTCCTGTTCTCCAATCAGGATGTCCGCGTCTTCCTGCTCGAGTTGCCTCGCCTGGCCAACACGGAGCCGCACTGTCATGCGCATTCCTATTTTTATGTCATTCCTGGAGAGGGCAGAAGTTCCACGACCCCAGAGGGCCACGCCACTTTCAGTCACGACTGGCACGGCGGAGAAACCAGGTTTGTATTCAGTCCCGTCAAGCACGTGATCCGCAACGAAGGCATCAACCCTTACCGGGAAGTAATTGTGGAGAGTCTCCTTCAGGTCCAATACCGTCCCCTCGACGGCAACTACGACACCGATGAGTTGGCCCGAGACCTCGGCTCCACCAAGCCGACCTGGACCATTTCCGGCGTGCGCGGAAATTTAGCTGTCTCCAAGACTCAACTGGCGCCGGGCGCCGACTTCACTCCGCAGGGCGCCAGCCAGGTGCTGATTGCGCTGACTGACTTACAGCTCAAACGGGAAAGGGAAGGCATGCCCGCGCAAAACGTTGAACTCAGCGCGCAGGAAGTAAAAGTCCTCTCCGGCGACACGACCAAGCTGACCAACACCGGTTCCCACCCTGCAAAGTTCATCACCGTAGAGCTCTAAGCGGGCCAATGAATCGAACGATCCGTAAGCGCCGTACCATTTCGGGAACAGGAACCCAACAATGTGCAAAAGTGAACATCTTTCGTGGGCGCGATTCTGACAAAATATCCCCGAGTGTAGCTCTACACCGGGAGAAAGCTCTTGGTCACACCACCCAAATCGGCCAACAAAAGGCGCGACTTCGATCCCAAGAAGTTTCTCTCCACTATAGGCGAGGGTAGGAAATCCGTTACCTTTCCCAGGAAACAGAAAATCTTCGCCCAGGGGGATGCCGCGGATGCAGTGTTTTATATTCAGAAAGGCAAGGTGCGACTCACGGTCGTATCCGAACGCGGCAAGGAAGCAACCGTCGGCGTCTTAAATAGCGGAGACTTCTTTGGAGAAGGCGCCCTGGCTGGACAGGCACTACGCATGGGGTCCGCCAGCGGCATGACGGACTGCGACCTTCTCCAAATTGACAAGAAGGCAATGATGCTGGCGCTGCACCGGGAGCACGCGTTTTCCGATCTTTTCGTAGCCTATCTGCTGGCTCGGAACATCCGTTATGAAGAAGATCTGGTTGACCAACTTTTCAATTCCAGCGAAAAGAGGCTCGCTCGGGTTCTGCTTTTGCTGGCTCACTTCGGCAAGGAAGGTGTGCCGGAGCCTGTGGTCCCCAAGATCAGTCAGGAAACCTTGGCAGAGATGGTAGGCACCACCCGGTCGCGGGTCAGTTTTTTCATGAACAGGTTCAGGAAGTTAGGCTTCGTCAACTATGACGCCGGGAGTGCGTTGCAAGTTCATAGTTCCCTTCTAAACGTCGTCCTCCACGACTAGCTTCCGCGCCCCAATCCCACCGGCAAAGCTCACAGACGACAAGGATCAGAAAATTACGCACCTGGATCTAATCCGGAAGATGCGGCCATCTTTCGCCACCAGACCTTCGGTGTTACGAACGCTGATCGGCGGGCCGAGTCTCTGACCCCGCGAGAGAGACGCGGCACCCCGCGTCTCTCTCACTAGGAGTTACTTCCTCCGCTACTGCTTGTCATACACCGAAGTGTTCTTGACCTTCATGCCCATCGAATCGGTTCCACTGGTACTGACGGTGCGGGTTTTGCCATCGGCCGACACAACAATCTTGCCGCTGACCGTAACCTTGCCGTCTTTCTTAACGGTCAGATCCAAGGTATGGTCATTGACTTTTTTCAACGACCGCATGTCTGACGTCGGATCGCCGGTGACGGGATAGTCTTTCCCATCGTAACTGCCTGTCCACTCGTTGTGGGTGGGCTTCCCGGCGCCGTCGACGCCATCCACCGTAACTTTCACCTTGTCCCCCGCCGCCTCGTAGACAACTGTTGTGTTCTTCGGAGCCCCAGCCGCGATCTTCGACTTGGCCTCGTTCAGCTTCCAGGTCCCCAGATTTGGGTCGCTGGCAAAGCACACTGCCCCTGCCACCAAGCACACCGCCACCGTCATGACTATTGTTTTTGCTTTCATGTTCCCTCCTGATTGGGAAATTAACTATTTGGATTGATTTAGAGCGGCCATTCTAGTGCCGAATTGCCACATTCAGCAACTCGCAATCCCAGCTTCGTATCAGAGCATCGCTTCACAGGCTGCGGAAAAACTCTGTTTCAAGCGGGCTTCGGGAAGGGCACGACTTCAGTCGTACCGCTAAGTCGTTTAGATTTGCTCGCGCTTCAGCGCCCGAGGTGAGCTTTTCACACCGTCGATTACTTTTTCCGCATCCTCTTCAGCGATGCCGATAGTCGCTTCTCTTGAATGGCCCCTTCAGGGGCTGTGTACTGGCTGACAGCGGGCTTTACTCGAACCAGCACGCGGCGCAACTCAGTGGACGAGGCGACGCACAGACTCCCAAGGGATACAGCCGCCCAATAACGACGCCACGCTCTAAGCCTGCGACACAAACCGTTCCGCCGCTTGTAAAATTTCTTCCACCAGTTCAGGCGTTGCGGCTTCCGCATACACGCGCAGCAATAGTTCGGTACCCGAAGCGCGGAACAAAACCCAGGCCTCGGCGCCCTTGCCGTTCGTGGGAGCATCGAGGAAGAACTTCACGCCGTCCATGTTCTCTTTGCGCAGGATCCGATAAGGCCCGACCTTCGTCGTGCTCGCGTCAGCCGCGCGGCGGACGGCGCCATTCTTGAGTTCCTCGGAAATATGGAGATCGCGCCGGCCGTAGAAGTGCGGACCATACTCGCTCTGCAAGTGTGCGACCAACTGGCCGAGCGGCTTGCCTTCTTCCGCCATGACGTTGGCGAGCAGGAGCGCGTTGAGGACGCCGTCGCGCTCGGGAAGAAAGCGTCCATATCCGATGCCGCCCGATTCCTCGCCCCCGATCAGGATCTCGTGATCCATCATCAAATCTGCGATGTACTTGAAGCCGATGGGGCACTCGTGCAGCCTACGTCCGTAGCGCGCGGCGATGCGGTCGATCATGCGAGTGGTGTTGAAGGCGCGCACCAGGTCGCCCGGCCACTTTTTGCGCTCGAGCAACCAGTTCGCCAGAATCGCGAAGCACTTGTGCGAATCGACAAAGCTCCCATCTTCAGTAACCGCGCCGATGCGGTCGGCGTCGCCGTCGGTCGCAAGCCCGGCGTGGCATTTTTCCTTCTTCACGGTCTGCTGCAACATCGCGATGTGCGGCAGAATCGGCTCAGGATTAATTCCCGGGAACAGCGGATTCACTTCCTGCCGGATGGCTCCCGGGAACAGCGGATTCACTTCCTGCCGGATGGCCACGTACTGGATGCCATTCTTGTCGAAGATCTGCGCCAGCACGCCGCGTCCGGAACCATACATGGAATCGATCGCAAACTTGAAATTAGCGCGCCCGATGATGTCCAGTTCGGCGAACTGGCAAACCGCCTGAACGTAAGCGGGCTTGAGATCCACTTCTTCAATCTTTGCGCCACGGCCGCTGGGCATGGCACCCGCGTGAAGTTCGCTTTCGATCAATTTCAATATCGCGGGCGTAGCCGAGCCGCCAAACTTCGCCTTGAACTTCACACCATTCCAGTTGAACGGATTGTGGCTGGAAGTAATCATGACGCCGCCCGCCGCGCCGAGCTTCTTGACGTTGTAAGATACCGCGGGAGTAGGCGTGTAGTCGTTAGCAAGCAGCACCGGAATACCAGCGCCAGCGAGCACCTTTGCAACCACGCGGGCGGCGCGGTCAGAAGCATAGCGCGTGTCGTACCCGACGATGATGCCGCGTGCAGCATCTTCATTCTTGAGAACGTATCCAGCGATCGCGCCCGCCACCCGCCGCACGTTGTCGAAAGTGAAGTCGTCGGCAATGAAGCCGCGCCATCCGTCGGTGCCGAATTTGATTTGGGTCATGGGTTCGTAGTCGCTGGTCGTTAAGGGGTGGTCGCTAGTCGTTAGGCGCTGGCATGCAGCTAACTCCGGTCGCATCGGCACGAGACCGCGAACGACCAACGACCAGCGGATAACGACGACTTCACACCAGCTTATTCAACTTCTTCTCATCCAGATGCTTCACAATCTTGCCAACGTCTTGCGACCGGTCGAGCGTAGTGATCAGCAGCGCGTCGTCAGTTTCCACGACCACCAGATTATTCACCCCCACTGCCGCCACGAATTTTCCGGGAGCATGGATGTAATTGTTCTTCGCGTTCAATTCGAAGCTGCCCGC
>WNFA01000930.1_pt1 | contig 23736 bp, 21 predicted proteins | sample 5400481 | NCBI WGS metagenome assembly WNFA01 (sample SAMN13153340, study PRJNA577476) | soil metagenome | isolation source: 120 cm saprolite under Douglas fir tree site 2 hole 1 replicate 2 | place: USA:California | collected 2015-04-18 | reverse complement strand
GTACGACAATCTGCCTCTTGCCCTTCGCCGGCTTGTCCAGTCCAACTCCGGGTAGTGCCCTGAAGGTCTGTGCTATGTGGCCACTCGCAACAGGCCGCGTAGATGCTCCGGAAACACCCCTTCCTCGGTGGGGCCAAGAGCCTTGTTGCTCCTGTTGCACACTTTCCAAAACGTTGCACAATCTGTTGCACATTTGCCTTCAAGTTCTGGCCTTTTGATGCCTAAGATAGGTATGAGAACGTAGCGTAAGTTATTGAAAAGATTAGAAAGGTAGTACTACCGAGTGGTTTTCAAGACCGCCGGTTTCAACCGCTCACCCACTCCTCCGTTTTTAATTCTAACGTATTCTGTGAGTTAGCGGCCAGTTTGCTACACTGGCGATTCGAACTGCTGCATTTTGGTGCAGCGTGTAACAGAATTGTAGCAGTGCCCGCCAGTTTTCCCACGGCAACCACCTTCGAAGTGAGATTGGAATGCGTGTAGCGCATCGTAACGGTCACCGTCGAGTGTCCCAACAGTTCCTTCACCGTCATGATGTCCGCTCCGCGCTCCAGGAGACGTGAGGCGAAAGCGTATGCCACGTCACTCCTTCGATCTTCGCCTCCGTGCAAGCGTTTTGGAGGCCGGTATCGAGATCGACGAACGGTTCTCCTGTTTTCTGGTTGTAGAAGACAAACTCGTTCTTCCGTCCCAGAGCCCAGAAATCCAGAATCCGGCACACTTCCGAGTTGATCGGAACGACGCGGGTCTTCTGGGTTTTAGGCGAGAACACGTTAATCAAACCTCTCTCCATGTCCACGTTCTGCCAGCGGAGGGAGAAAATCTCTCCGATGCGGCTTCCCGTATTCAGGGCGTAGAGAACAACATCCTGAATCGCGGGTGTCGCATTCCGCGGCAGCCTGGTTTCCTCGTCTGGCTTCAAACCCGAAAGCCCGTGTTGACCTCCTGAAAGAACTTCACTTTCCGAAGAGGGTTCGAGCCCAGGTAAAGATCCCAGTCGATGGCGAGATTGAACATATGCTTGAGCAGTGCCAGTTCGCGGTTTACCGTCGCCCCGGACACTTGCCTGCGCCTGTGAAGTTTGTACCCTTCGATTTCGGGCGGCGTGATTTCCGTTAATTGCCGCTCGGCACGGAAGAACTCCTTCAAGGGCTTGAGCAATTGTTGGTCTCTCAACCAGGAACGCTTGTTCGTCTTCGCATAGCTGGAATGGTGTTCGGAATACGCGAACAAAGTTGACCCAACGTGCGACCCTGAGGTCCTGCTGCACACTTTTTTACGGGAAAGAGTCAGGCTTTCTGGGCCCCTGAAAGATCACGTCGTCGCTCAGGATTTCGATTGCGAGGATGTGTCTCAAGCGCGCCGCGTTTCAGAGCCGCTTCGATACTGTTCATGGGAATCAAGACACGGCGGCCGATCCGCAGCACACGGATTTTTTGTTGGGCGATGCAGTTGTCGATCGTGCGCACACTCACGCCGAGAGCCTGGGCGGCCTTTGCTTTCGAGACCGCAATGGGGCGATTTACGTCCGAGTCTTAGCCGGCGGCGTGGCGGGAGTCGCCCCGGGAGAATGAAGCCGCTCGACTTCCTGCCGGATGGTGGTTTCGGATTGCTTCGAGAAGGAATTTCACGAACTCATCTAGGGAAAAGACCTGACGGTGGTCGTTGAACTCAATAATAAATTTTACAGGCATGAGTTTCGCTGAGGACCGGACAAAAAACACACGAGCCACTTCGGGCATGGTAAAGGAAGCTAGAGAGATTCAGGCCCCCGCATGTTTCCAAGTCTGGACAGAAGCTCTTTGAGCGAAAGCAGATCCCCATCTCTGTTCTGGATTGAGGGAACGAATGTGGCGGACGGGGGCCTGAAAGGCGTGCGAGAACGAAGCTCATCTTGAAGTGCCCGGGCTCTCTTCGGGCTCTCGGCGAAAAGTCGCCCTGAATCGTTCAAGATCGGCGCGGAGAAAGCGAATATTACAGCCCATGACCCGAAGGTGCGGAATTTGTTTCCGTTCCACCCAAAGGTAAACGGTCTGCGGGCTGACTCCGAGAAATTTGGCGGCATGAGAAACATTCCACGGAATGTCGTCAACAGAATCGGCGGGCGTCTTCCGTCTTGGAAAAACGGAAGCAGGAGGAACGGGCGTTTCGCGTTTCATAGTTGCCATCTGGATTCCTTCGGGCAACGCCGATTCAACGAGCATATTGGATTTTGTATTTGAAAGTGCAACCGAAGGGTCCAAACAGCGTCTCATCGCAAGCAGCCAATTCCTCCTTTCCGCTTGTACAATTGGAGAACCCCCTTTCCTGTGCTGTGAAAGGAATCGAAGGTCTTTCGCAGCAAGCGAATGGCTCTCATGGAGTCTATGCAGAGGAGTTAGGCTTTTGTCTCAGTTGGGGTCAGGCTCCTTCGAGCAATAATAAGTCGTCCTCCCAGAGAGATTGCGGGGGTGGCGTGTTACCGGGAAGCGTGAGTGATAATGCGAACGTCCCTCATACGCTTGGCCAGTGACAAAGGAACTTCTGCTACTCAATAATCTGACTTTTGTTTTCGGAAAAAAGGTGCGGCGAGAACCGCGGACAGAGTTGCGGCCATAGAAGAGGACACAAATGGCTGTCTATTCCATGTAAAACGATGATACAACGGGCGTTGTAATGAGTTATAATGCGGACACAAAAGAGGACATTGTGACGGCCCCAGATGGCGGTGAATCGATCGCCGTGATGGAGCCGCTGCTGATTGGCGAAACTTCGCGCCATCGGGGAAAACTGACGGACATGGCGGTGGAGTTGGCCCAAAAGGCGGCGGGCTTGCGTCGCAGTTTGCCGGAAAGATTGCTAGCCTCGCTCGCCGACCTCGTGCGCGCGATGAACTGCTACTACAGCAATCTGATCGAAGGCCACGACACGCACCCCATCGAGATTGAACGTGCGCTGAAAAACGATTACAGCAAGGATGCCCATAAGCGCGACCTGCAGCTTGAAGCGAAGGCGCACATCGCGGTTCAGGAATGGATCGATCGCGGAGGCTTGAAAGGGCGCGCCGTCACCAGTGAAGGCATCCGCGAGACGCACCGGCGTTTTTGTGAACTGCTGCCCGTGGATCTTCTTTGCGTTGAGGACCCGGAAAAGAAAGAGAGCGTCCGCGTAGTTGCGGGAGAACTGCGGAAGCGCGATGTGGTGGTTGGCACTCACGTCGCTGTGAGTGCTGGCGCGGTGCCACGTTTTCTCGTGCGGTTCGCAGAAGTGTGCGGAGCGCTGAACAAGACGGATTCGATTCTTGCGGCGGCGACAGCGCATCACCGGTTGCTCTGGATTCACCCGTTTCTCGACGGCAACGGGCGTGTGGCGCGGTTGATGTCGCACGCGATGTTGCTGGAAAGCCTTGACACGGGCGCCGCGTGGTCCGTGGCAAGAGGCCTGGCCCGAAACGTCGAAGCCTACAAACGGCATTTAGTCGCGTGCGACCAGCCGCGCCGCAACGATCTCGACGGCCGAGGGCAACTGAGCGGGGAAGCACTGGCAGCGTTCGTGGAGTTCTTTCTCGGCATGTGCATCGACCAGGTGGATTCCATGGAGAGTTTGGTCCAGCCGGATCGCCTGCGCACCCGAATCCGGATGTGGGCCGAGGAAGAGATTCGTCTCGGCAAGCTGCCGGCGAAATCGGAAAACATTCTCGAGGCGGTTCTTTACCGTGGAGAGTTGCCGCGGGGCGATGCCGCTGGCGTAGTGAACACAGGCGATCGCCAGGCAAGGCGGATTGTCTCAGCCCTCTTGATGCGCGGGGTGTTGGTTTCGGAGAACTCGCGGGCTCCTTTGCGAATTGCGTTTCCGGCCGTACTGGCTTCACGTTGGATGCCGGGACTTTTCCCGGACAAGTAAATGCAGGCTTAACCCTTCCGCGTGCACCCACACAAGTCTTTTCTAGGTTGATACAAAACAGCCTCGGCGCGCATAGACAAGAGGAACGCACTCGAACAAGCGCGGGCTATGGCCCGTTGCCCCAGCCTCAGCTCGAAGCGGAGGCGGAGGACTTCCTTCTTGGTTTTACGCATCGACAACCTCCTGGTTGGCACGCTGTCTCTCCCGTAACTCAAATGAGAGAAATAGCTTGCCTACTGTGATGTCCAGCGTCACCTCGCCCTGTGGAAAACATTCCGGGGCATCGCGATCACCATTCCGACGATCATGATCAACTGATCGGGATCATCCCGGAACGAGTGATCGGCATCAACCCGGAACCGGTGATCGCGATGCCCCGGAACACTGATCGTCCGGAATCCTCACTTTCTAAATCTTTTATAGTCTAAGCGACAGACGAGGTCCCATGTCGGATTAACGACACGAAAATTCATTATCAGGGTTTTATTTTAGCCTTCTGGTTTACTTCTCGCTACGAGCGGGAGTAACATCAATTATAACGTCGGTCTGGCAGACTGCATCCTTAGGACCAAGCAGTAGCCTGCCGATTTCCCAGTGCAGCTAAGAACGTCCACTGGGGCTAGGTGCTTCTTCCAATGGCCGAGCCCCGCATGCAATCCGACATCGCCGTGACTTCCGCTCGCGATTTGAGCGGAACAATCATCGGTAGATTTGCGATCCGGGAACTGCTTGGCAAAGGTGGCATGGGCGAAGTCTACCGTGCAAGTGATCTTCGTTTGAAGCGTGAAGTGGCTCTCAAGCGCATCGCGCCGCACCTCCGTGGTGACAAGCGTTCGCGAGAGCGACTTTGGAAAGAAGCGGAATGGGCCTCTCGCCTCAGCGATCCTCACATCGCTGCAGTTCACGACGTCATCGACGAAGAGAACGAACTTTTCATCGTCATGGAGTACGTTGAAGGGCAGACACTGCGTCGGCGCCTTGCCGAGCCGATCTCAATCATCGAATTCTTGCCCATCGCTACGGAGTGTGCCCTGGCCCTGGCCGCGGCACACAATGCGGGTGTCGTTCATCACGACATCAAGCCGGAAAATATCATGTTGACTACATCGGGCCAAGTCAAGGTCTTGGACTTTGGTGTGGCTAAGAACCTTCCCAGCCAACCTGAATCGACTTTGAGTACGCAAACCTGTACGGAGTTCGCGGGAACATTAAATTACATGGCGCCCGAAGCGGTTCGCGAGAAGGAGTCCGATTCTCGTGCCGACATTTTTTCTCTTGGAATAGTTTTTTACGAGGCAATTGCAGGGAGTAATCCTTTCCGCGCCAAGAGTTTTCTCGAGACCAGCGATCGGATCCTGCACCATAACCAGATTCCATTGTGCGAATTGAATCCGAAGTTGCCTGCGGAGTTCGACCGCATCGTAGGCAAGATGTTAGCTAAGGACCCCGCACAGAGGTACTCAGCGGCAGGCGATCTGGCGGTTGACCTGCGCGCTCTGGAACACACACTCACTAAGTCAGGAGTGCGAGTTATCAGGCAACTGCCTGTGGTAAGGCGTCGATGGGCCATGCCCTGGGGCACACTCATTCTGGCGGCAGCGTCCTTAGTCGCAATCGCGGTATATACCCCCGCTCGACAGCAGCTCAAGATTTGGCTGGGTATTAGTCCAATACCCCGTACAAAACAGGTCGCCGTATTGCCGCTTAGCGTTGCAGATGGCGATGCGCAAACTGCAGCGTTCGGGGCCGGCCTTACTGAGACCCTTACCGCCAAGCTCACGCAACTCACCGGCGATCCCTCGTTGCAAGTTGTACCCGCCACTGAGATCCGCGGCAAGCATGTCAGCACGGTGGACGACGCGCGCAAGGAGTTCGGCGTAAATCTAGTTCTCGAAGGCAGCCTGCATAAATCGGGCCAACAAGTACGCGTCAATTACATTTTGGTGGATGCTCGGACGCGCCGCCAATTGCGCGCTGAGAGCCTGACTTTTGCGGCGATGGATTCCTTTGCGGCTGAAGACGCGGTCGTGAATGGCGCAGTACGGATGCTCGAACTCGAAATCCAGGGTCGCCAACGAAAGGCTCTCGAGACTCACGGGACACAGGTAGCCGGAGCTTATGACTATTACCTACAAGGGAGAGGGTATCTTCAAAACTATGATCGTGAGGAGAATCTCGATAGTGCCGTCCAAGTCTTCGAGCGCGCCCTAGCTATCGATCCCGGATACGCCTTGGCCTACGCGGGTCTCGGCGACGCTTATTGGAAGAAATACCGGAGCAACAAAGAACCCTCATGGATTGAAAAAAGCCGCGCAGCCTGCCAACAGGCCAGTCGCTTGGACAGCAAGTTGTCTTCTGCCCATACCTGTTTAGGGACGCTATCCGCGGGAACGGGAAACTATCAGGAGGCAGCGCGAGAATTCGAACGGGCCGTTGAGACCGAGCCTACCAACGATGATGCATTTCGCGGTCTGGCCGGAGCATACGAGCGTTTAGGCAAACCCGAAGAGGCAGAAAATACGTACCGCCGGGCGATTGAGCTACGGCCCCATTATTGGGCTGGGTACAATTGGCTGGGGGCATTTTACTATCGGCATGTGCGCTTCCGGGAAGCTGCCGAGATGTTCAATCAAGTAGTGGCCCTCGCTCCTGACAGCTTCCTTGGCTATTCCAACCTGGGTGCCACTTACGTTGAGCAGGCGCGCTATGCAGACGCAATTAAGATTCTTGAACAGTCTATCGCGATACGCCCCTCCGACTACGGCTACACCAATCTCGGAAATGCTCACTTCTTCTTGCGGCGCTATGAAGAGGCCGACCAGGACTACCAACAGGCGATTAAGCTTTCGGAAAAGGATTCGCTCCTCTGGTGGAATCTGGGGGACGGATACTATTGGACACCAGGAAAACGCAGCCAATCAGTGGCCGCATATCGGCAAGGTATCACCACTGCCGAGGAAGAGCTCCGTGTCAATCCGAAGAATTCATATTCGTATGGCGTCCTCGCCATCTGCCACGCGATGCTCGGGGAGAAAAAATTGGCATTGGACGCCCTGGGGAGCGGGCTCCAGCTCTCGCCGGCCGATCCGTTCCTGCTCTTTCAAGCCGCGCTGGTTTACAACCAGTTCGGTCAGTCGGATGAGGCTATCGCTTGGTTGAAGAAGGCACAGACTGCAGGGTATTCCCAGGCGCGAATACGGGACTACCCAAACTTTGATTCATTGTGGATAAATCCGCGATCCCAGAAATTACTCCGAGGCAGATAACTTCAAGGGAGGTAACAACATATGGCCAAAGAAGCACCAGCTCTAGAAACTCGGGAGGTTCTCGTCAAGGTTGGGCTCGATACCAAAGGGAACATCGAGGCAATTCCGGATTACTTTGAAGTCAGCAAACAAAAAAACGAAGAAGTACGATGGGTTTGTGCTCAGGATCATAAACACGACGGGCCGGATCCCTGCTTCACTGTGGACTTCGAGAAAAACGGATCACCATTTTACGAGTCACAATTCAGCAGTGACGCTCCCGTTTCTGGTCTGGCCAGACGTAATGTCTTGCCGGGGCCCAAAATATACGAGTACACAGTAAGGATAAAAGGCAAACCCGACTTGGATCCGGGCGGCGGCGTCAAAGAGTAAGCCAATCGAGTGCCACGCAGCCTGTGCGGTGCTGAGTATCCGTTGGATGTGTGCCTTGTCGACGTCTCTGGCACCGCGAATGCCCTAATCACTGCACCACAACATTGCTCATGGCTGAATTCTTGTTCAAGCACCGGCTGGGAAGGGGTCGCTCGCTCGAGGATGCCGTTCGACGCCTTCGGTGCGAATGGCGTGTTGCCTGAGTTTGTGACACGCAAGTCTGCGAAGTGACGGAACCCACTACTGTCACCAAATTGTCACTAAAAGTGGCGCAAAACGAACGAAAGTTGAGCAAATCCAGAAAACAGAAACCGTCGCTATCTTCCAGCTGGCAAAGGGATTTAGTTGAATATTCTACTAGATAGCGAACCGGTGATTTAATTTTTCATGACTGCCGGTTTCAACCGCTCACCCACTCCTCCGTCTTCGATTTTAACCCACTCGGCAGGCTAGAGGGACATTTCTATCCTTGGGGCGCAGTCAGCCTGAATCGAAACGCACGGAGGCAGACTCGCGAAGTATGGAACTTGAACTATCGCACATGTCACGAACGATTTTGTAATATGTCTGCAATTCCGAGAGGTGCGTATCTCCTTAAGTTTATAGAGGGTAGCGCCGAATGCTTTATTCATTTAGCGCCGGGCTATATTCGAGCAATTGCATTCTTATGCGCACCATTGACACGCCGCAAGCTGCACCGTAGCATCGCTTTCACCGGCCGCAATTCTCGCTCACGAGCGCGCCGCAAGAGAGGCCTCTCATGAGCCTTCGCGACTTCATCACCAAGCAGTTTATCGATGTCATCGAATGGGCTGAACCGGAAGAAGGCATCCTGGCCTACCGCTATCCCATGCAGGATCGCGAGATCCAGAACGGCGGCAAGCTGACCGTCCGCGATTCGCAAGCCGCGATTTTTGTGAATGAAGGGAAAGTCGCGGACATCTTTGGCCCGGGACTCTATACGCTGACGACGCAAACGCTGCCCATCTTGACCTATCTAAGGAACTGGGACAAGGCGTTCAAGTCGCCTTTCAAGTCCGATGTGTATTTTTTTTCGGCGCGAATTCAGACCGACCAGCACTGGGGCACGCAGAATCCCATCTCCATTCGCGACAAGGAATTCGGCGCGATTCGTCTCCGCAGCTTCGGCATTTACTCCTATCACTTGAGTGATGCGAAATCGTTCTACAGCAAGATCAGCGGCACTCGCGACCTATATCGCGTCGCGGATCTCGAAGGCCAGTTGCGCAACACCATTGTCGCCAAGATGACCGATGCGTTTGCGGCCAGCCAGGTGCCGTTCCTGGATATGGCCGCGAACCAAGGCGCACTTGCCGAAAAAATCAGCGAACAACTGAAACCGGCATTCACGGAATATGGACTCACCCTGGACACCTTTGTGGTCGAAAACCTTTCGCTGCCGGACGAGCTGCAGAAAGTGCTCGACCAGCGCATCAGCATGAACGTGCTCGGCGACATGGGCAAGTTCACACAATATCAGGTGGCGCAGGCCATCCCCATCGCGGCCGCGAATGAAGGCGGAGGCGCGGTAGGAATGGGCGCCGGCCTCGGCGCGGGCGTGGCCATGGGCCAGGCCATGATGGACGCCGTGAAGAAATCGACTTCGGCGCCCGCCGGTGGAGCGGCGCCCACAACGGCCGGGAGTCCCGCTGCCGAAACCAAATTCTGCAGCGAATGTGGCAAGCCCATCCCGCGCAGCGCCAAATTCTGCCCGGAATGCGGAAAGCCCCAGGGGTAGTGCCACCCGCTGCCATGAGCGGAATCGAGTGGGTTGTCGAAGCCTTCGGATGCTCGTCGCAGTCTTTGCGCGATACTGCTGTCCTGCAGGATTTGTTCAACAGCATCATCCGGGAGATGAAGCTCCGGCCCGTAGGCGAAACGCAGTGGCATCAGTTTCCCGGCACCGGAGGGATCACCGGCCTTTGCCTTCTCGCGGAGTCGCACCTCGCGTGTCACACCTTTCCGGAGCACGGCTCGCTCTGCCTGAATCTTTTCTGCTGTGTTCCGCGCGCTGAGTGGGATTTCGAAACTGTTCTACGGCAACTCTTTGATGCGGATTCCGTTGCGGTCCGCCGGTTGCAGAGGCCTTACGAATCTAAATTGAAGCAGGTTGCCGGTGACTGAGGTGAAACCTCTTCCCGCGAGTCAGGTTGGTCATTCGCGATGACCCAGCCCGCTGCCAACTGTCCGAACTGCGGCGCCAAGATCGTTTTTCGCTGGTCCAGCAGCGTGCAAACGGTATGCGAATTTTGCAAGAGCATCCTCGTCCGCACGGATGTGGACCTGAAAAAAGTCGGTCGGGTCGCCGATCTCCCGCCGGACAGCTCACCCATTCAGATCAATACCGAAGGCAAATACGGCAACAAGGCCTTCGTTGTGGTTGGCCGCATCCTTTATGAGTACGATCAAGGCGGCTGGAACGAGTGGCACGTCATGTTGAACGACGGCACGAGCGCATGGCTCTCCGATGCGCAAAGTGAATACGCGCTGTCTTTGTCTTCGAAGGCGCAGAACCTTCCCGCCGTTGCCCAGGTCCACGTTGGCCAGCAATTTACCTGGAGCGACCAGCGCTATACCGTGAGCGTAATCACGCCCGCTCATTATCGCGGCGTCGAAGGCGAATTGCCGTTTCAGTACTGGGACAAGACGGACGTCACCTTCATCGATCTGCGCACGGAATCCGGAAAATTTGCCACGCTCGATTACAGCGACCCCGAACCGGCTTTGTATCTCGGTGAATTCGTGGAATTCGACGCTCTTAAATTGAAAAATCTGCGCAGTTTCGAGGGCTGGTGATGAGCGCGGGCGCTCCGCCGCTATCCGGGCTTCCAAAGCCGCAAACGAAGGCGCTGAATTGCCCGAAGTGCGGCGCGGCCATCACGCTGCGTTCGTTCGGGCAGGCCGAAACGGTCGTTTGCGGAAGCTGCCATTCCATCCTCGACGCCAAAGATCCCAACCTCGCCATCCTCCAGCAATTCGAAATTAAGACGAGTGACATAAGGCCCCTCATTCCCCTGGGTACGCGCGGCAAGCTGCGCGATACGGACTACGAAGTCATCGGGTTCGAACGGCGCAGCACCAAGGTCGACGGAATCACCTACTACTGGCACGAATACGTTCTGTTCAATCCTTACAAGGGTATTCGCTACCTCAGCGAATATAACGGACATTGGAACGACATCAGTATTTGTAAGCAGCTTCCGATGGCCGATGGAAGTTCTGCGAACTACCTTGGCGAGATCTACAAACACTTCCAGACTTCCGACGCCGACACAGATTTTGTCCTCGGCGAATTTCCCTGGCAGGTTCGCGTCGGTGAACAAGCCGCCGTCACCGACTATGTGCATCCCCCGCGAGTCCTCTCCAGCGAGAAGCTCGACAAGGAAGTCACTTGGTCCATCGGCGAGTATATGTACGGAGGGGAAGTCTGGGACGCCTTCAGACTTCCCGACGCTCCCCCCGAACCGGTGGGCGTCTTCGAAAATCAGCCTTCGCCGGTCACCACTAACGTCGCCGGCGCGTGGGTCGCGTTCACCGCATTTGCCGTTTTCCTCCTGGCGCTCATGGCCGGTTTCGATATGCGGGCGAAAAAAGATCCGGTCCTCCATGAGACCTATCAATACCATCGCGCTGAATCGAAAGGCGAAACCTCTTTCGTCACCGATGTTTTCGAACTTGCCGGTCACACGTCAACCGTGGAGGTGAAGACCTTCGCCCCTGTCAGCAACCATTGGATTTATTTGAACTATGCGCTCATCAATCAGGACACCGGGCAGGCCTGGGACTTTGGCCGCGAAGTGAGCTACTACTCCGGCTACGACAGCGACGGTTCCTGGACCGAAGGCAAGCGGAATGACGCCGTGGTGATCCCGAGCGTCCCTCCCGGCCATTACTATCTGCGCATCGAGCCGGAGGCCGATCCTTCGCTTCCGAGCATTGCCTACACCGTCGACGTCACCCATGACGTGCCCGTCTTCGGAATCTACGGCATCGCCTTTCTCGCTTTGCTCGCGCCGGTAGTCATCATTTCCTTTCGCGCCTACACCTTTGAGCGGTCCCGCTGGTCGGAAAGCGATCACCCGCCCATGGAATTATCCAAGATGTCCAGCAGTTCGGGAGACGACGAATAATGTTCCGAAAATTCTATCTTCTCTATGGGTTCCTGACTCTCGGCACCGCCGCTTTCGGCCAATACCGCGGCTGGAGCCTCGACACCGTCAATCAGCTCAAAAACGTTCCGAAGTCCGTCCGCGATAATCCCGGCTCGTACCGCTCGGTTTACGGCGGCTATCACCGTTACACAGGAGGCAAATAAGATGAACCTCGTTCCGCTCGGCAATGTCGTCGCTGCGCTGGTCTTCGCATTTGTCGGCATTCTCATCTTCATCATCGCGTTCATGGTGATGGACAAGCTCACGCCGTATCATCTTTGGAAAGAGATCGTGCAGGAGCACAACATGGCGCTCGCCATTCTTGTTGGCGCCATGTCTCTGGGCATCTGCATCATCATTGCTGCCGCGATCCACTAGCTTATGGGCATCCTGGTGTTCATTTCCGTGCTGCTGGTTGCGGCTTGCGGCCTCATCTACGAGCTTGTCGCCGGCACGCTCGCAAGCTATCTGGTCGGAGACAGCGTCTTTCAATTCTCCACCATCATCGGCACGTATCTGTTCGCGATGGGCATCGGCAGCGCTCTTTCCCGCTGCATAAACCGTGGCCTCGCGAATCGCTTCGTTTGGATCGAACTTCTGCTTGGCGTGATCGGCGGCTTTTCCTCCGCGCTGCTGATGCTTGCGTTTGCCTTCACGCAGGGATTCGAATTGATTCTGTACGCGCTGGTCATTGTCATGGGCGTTCTGGTCGGGCTTGAAATCCCGTTGCTGATGCGCATCGTCCGCGACCGCTATCAGTTTCGCGACGTCATCGCGCACGTGCTTACCTTCGATTATCTCGGCGCGCTCGGAGCCTCCCTTCTCTTTCCGATTCTGTTGGTGCCGCGCCTCGGTTTGGTGCGCTCCGCGATGTTGTTCGGTTTGATCAACGCCGGCGTCGCGCTCTGGAGCACTTTTCTTTTCGCGAATCAGCTTTCCGCCACGCGCCGTTTGCGCGTTGCCTGTCTCGGCGTCTTGTGCGCATTAGGCGCGGGACTTGCCGAAGCAAAGCAGATCACCGCCACGGCTGAAGACAACATCTACGCCGACGAGATCATTTTTGCCCGCGACACGCATTATCAGCATCTCGTCCTCACGCGCTTCAAGGACGACTTGCGTCTCTTTCTCAACAGCCATTTGCAATTCAGCTCCCGCGACGAATACCGCTACCATGAAGCGCTCGTCCATCCCGGCCTTTCCGCCGTCCCGGCCCCGCGCCGCGTCCTGATTCTCGGCGGTGGCGATGGCCTCGCCGTTCGCGAAGTCCTGAAATATCCCCAGGTCGAGAGCATCACGCTTGTCGATCTCGATCCCGAAATGACCAGGATTTTTTCCTCGAACCCCATGCTCACCAAGCTCAATGACAAATCTCTGCTTTCCCCTCGCGTGCATGTCATCAACGCCGACGCGTTTCCGTGGGTCGATTCGAATGCGGATAGTTTCGATTTCATCGTCATCGATTTTCCGGACCCCACGAACTATTCGCTTGGCAAGCTTTACACCACCGCGTTCTACCGCGCCGTCTCGCGCCACCTCAGCGCGCAGGGGTTCATGGTTGTGCAAAGCACCTCGCCGATGTTCGCCCGCGATTCCTTCTGGTGCATCGCGCAGACATTGAAGCAAGCCGGGCTGCAAACCGATCCCTACCACGTCTACGTCCCTTCGTTCGGCGAATGGGGCTTCGTCCTGGCCGGCACTCACGAATACGTTCCTCCCAAATCAATCCCCGCCGGATTGCGTTTCGTCAGTGTGGACGGCCTTCCCGCGCTTTTTCAGTTTCCGCCGGACATGGCGCCGCTCCCCATGCCCGCCAATCAGCTCAACAGCCAGGTGCTTGTGCGCACCTACGAGAACGACTGGAAGGACATCAGTCATTGAAGCTGGGCCGCCGCAAGTTCCTCGGTCTTGGCAGCGCGGCGCTCGTCGGTCTTTCGCTCAAGAGTGAAAAAAAGATCGAAGGATCGTTCGTCAACGATTCCTTCCAGATGGGCCATCTCCTGCGAGACCGCTCCGGGTTCCCCACAGCGAAGCGCACCGAAAAATATCCAGTCGTAATTGTGGGTGGCGGAATCGCCGGCCTCAGTGCTGCCTGGCGCCTTCGCAAGCGCGGTTTCACCGATTTCGTCCTTCTCGAAATGAACGCCCAGCCCGGCGGCAACGCCCGCTGGGGCGAAAACGAAATCACCGCGTACCCTTGGGCCGCACACTATGTTCCTGTCCCCGGCCCGAAAGCCGAATATGTCCGCGAACTTTTCGAAGATCTTGGAGTCTTGAAGAACGGCCAGTGGGAAGAGCGCTACCTCGCGTTTTCACCGCAGGAGCGGCTCTTTCTCTACGGCCGCTGGCAGGAGGGCATCGAGCCCGCTGTTGGCCTCACTCCGAAAGACCGCGATCAGTTTCAACGCATCGAAAATCTCTTCAGTGAATTTCGCAGGAGCGGATCGTTCACCGTGCCTCTTGAGCTCGGGCTCTCTTCAAAATTTCAAGATCTGGACCGCATCTCTTTTTCCGATTGGCTCCGCCAGCAGGGTTTCGATTCGCGGCTACTATACTGGTACATGAACTATGCCTGCCGCGACGATTACGGCGCGCTCGCGAGCGACACTTCTGCCTGGGCAGGCATTCATTATTTTTCTTCCCGCGAGTCCGAGGAAAAAGGCCCGCTCACCTGGCCCGAAGGCAACGGCTGGATCACGCGCCGCCTCCTCGAACGCGTCGGCGAAAACATTCGCGCCACCCAGATGGTGCACCGCATCACGCAGACGCGCCGCGGCGCAAGCGTCTTCGCTGGCGACACCGAGTTTCAAGCCGAGTTCGTCATCTTCGCCGCGCCCACTTTTCTCGCTCCTTATCTTCTGGAAAATTTTCCGCGCCTCCGCGATTTTGTCTACTCCCCCTGGCTCACCGCCAACCTCACGCTCGACCGTTATCCCGAATCTCGTGGCGCTGAACCATCCTGGGACACTGTCTTCCTCGATTCACCGACGCTCGGCTACGTCGACGCCATGCATCAGAGCCTGCGCACGCACGTGGACCGCACCGTCTGGACGTTTTACTGGGCTCTCGCCGAAGGCGCGCCTGCGCAAAACCGCAAGGTTCTTCTCGAAAGAGATTGGGCCTACTGGAAAGAAGCCATTCTCCACGACCTCGAGCGCGTCCACTCCGACATTCGCCGGTGCGTCTCCCGGATCGACATCATGCGTATGGGCCACGCCATGATCCGCCCCGCCGCCGGTTCGATTTTCTCCGAAGAAAGGCGCCGCCTGTCCCGCCTCAATGGCCGAATCCTCTTCTCCAACTCCGACCTTAGCGGCATTTCCATTTTCGAGGAAGCCCAATACCACGGTGTTGAAGCAGCTCAAAAAGCATTGAGGCAACTCCACGGTTAGCCTCAAGAGCAAATACCCCTCAAAATTGCAGATATCCTCCCTGTAACTTTTTCGCAGCAGACCACTCTCACTAACCAGGGGCCGGCTCCTGAAATGAATACGAAGGCCCTTTGGCCAAGTACCAGCATCTAAAATAGTTAAATGCACGTAAAATGATAGTGAAGCCGAAACGACCCAGGAAAGCGGGAGGAAAGATGTTGATCCGCAAAGCCCCAGAATTGGCAAATGCCGAGATCACGCCCAAGTCGGTCTATCTGGACCGCCGCAAATTCTTGCAGGCTATGGGGATTGTTGGCGCCACTGCCGCTGCAGGCAGGGGAATGTTGGAGTTGGCATTCCCCACGCAAACCGCGTTTGCCGCGACGAAGCTCACCGGCCTCGCCAAGAGCCCGTTCAGCACCACGGAAAAGCAAAACACCTTCGAAGACGTCACCCATTACAACAATTTCTACGAATTCGGCACCGACAAGGGCGATCCTGCAAAAAACTCCAAAAACTTCAACACCTCCTCGTGGTCTGTCTCCGTCGAAGGCGAAGTAAAAAAGCCCCGCAAGTTCTCTATGGACGAAATCCTGAAAATCGCCCCGCTCGAGGAACGCATCTATCGCCACCGCTGCGTCGAGGCCTGGTCCATCGTCGTGCCCTGGATTGGTTTCTCCTTCAGCAATCTCATCAACCTCGTTGAGCCCACGCCAAAAGCGCAATTCGTCGCCTTCCAAAGCTATTTCGATCACGGGCAGATGCCGCAAGCAAAATATGCCGGAATCGACTTTCCCTATGTCGAAGGCCTGCGCATGGACGAAGCCACGAACCCGCTCGCTCTTCTCTGTGTCGGAATGTATGGCGAAACGCTTCCGAATCAGGACGGCGCACCGGTTCGCATGGTTCTCCCGTGGAAGTACGGATTCAAGAGCATCAAGTCGCTCGTCAAAATTAAATTCCAGCAGAAGATGCCGTCCACGACCTGGAACCTCTCCGCGCCAAGCGAGTACGGCTTCTATTCGAATGTGAATCCTAACGTCGACCACCCGCGCTGGACCCAGTCCAAGGAACGCCGCCTCGGTGAAATCTTCAAGCGCCCCACGCTCATGTTTAATGGTTACGGCGATCAGGTCGCCAGCCTGTATAACGGCATGGACCTGAAGAAAAATTATTGAGCCCGGATCAGCGCGTGCGCAAACTCCTCTCCAGCAAGTGGACCAAAGTTGTTGTCTTCCTGCTCTGCCTCGTGCCGCTTGGCGCTCTGGCTTGGCGCGCGTTTCATGGCGGCTTGGGCGCCAATCCCGTGGAGTTCGTCCAGCACGCCACTGGTGACTGGATCTTGCGCTTTCTCGTCTTTACCTTGGCCATCACCCCGCTCCGCAAACTTCTCCATCTCCCTGAGCTCATCCGTTTTCGCCGTATGCTCGGCCTTTTCGCTTTTTTTTACGCGTGCCTGCACTTCCTCACCTACATCGGTCCCGACCAATCCTTCGTTCTTTCCGCGATGTGGAAAGACGTGGCCAAGCGCCGCTACATTACGGTCGGCTTTGCGGCTTTCGTGCTGCTCATCCCCCTGGCGATTACTTCTACTACCGGCTGGATTCGCCGCCTTGGCGGCAAGCGCTGGCAGCAGCTTCATCGCGCCATTTACGCCTCCGCCGTTCTCGGCGTCATTCATTACTTTTGGCTGGTAAAATCCGATGTGCGCAAGCCGCTGTATTATGGAGCGCTCGTCGCGATTCTTCTTTTGTGGAGATTGGGCGATTGGTTTTTCAAACGGAGAAGCCAGGCCCCCGTGCGCATCACCGCCCCAGGTGTCTCAGTGAACGGCTGAGGATTCTACTGTCGGCGAGTTGTCGCTGAATTCCACTCCCCAGAAGCGCGGCGCGGGCGTGAGAAATTCGATACCCACACGCTGTCCCTTGTCTCCGGGATCACCGAGATAAACGATGCGGCACTCCTGGTCTTCCTGCGTCTCCGGATTGGTAATCACCAGCATCTCTCCGTTGTCCACCTCATGCTTCAGCATCAAGAGGCCGCCATGGCCGTTGACGACCACGGTTTCGCACGTCTCTTTGAATTTCTTCCGATTGTGTGCGCGGCCCTGCACCTCCACGCGCATCTTATGAAAAACGCGCGAGCTTCGCCGGGGGGAGGCCGCTGTGACTTCGCTCATAGCCCCCATCTTCGAACGCCCCCGTCATACCGTCAATCTGTCCCTCCGTACAGGTGTTCCCCAACCGCAACCTGGTACAAGCCCGCTAATAAATAGTTCTACCAATAGCGCGGTTCTATGCGGTCAATCGATCAAACATTCGCTAATCAGTCGATGGTAGGTTTTCAATTCGGGCAATGATGCGATCATCCGAGTGCCGTAGCTCCGCCGCAAGTACGGCCAGCCGTTGATGGCGAAACCAGATGATTTTGCTCCGATTTGATGCGGTCTCAGCCTGCTATAATCGCGCGCTGCTAGCTCTCACACGGAGGCTGTGCCGTGTCGTTTCCTCGCGCTCCCTGGTGGATGTACATCATCGCTGCCTCTTTGCTCGGCAACTTTGCCATGAATATCTACTCTTACCTTCGAGGGCCCGAGCCTCCGTTTAGCCAGTACACGTTTGCGAGAGACGCTCTGGTCGTGGAGGATGTGCTTCCAAATTCGGCGGCAGACCGCGCGGGAATACAGGCTTTAGACCGAGTGTTGGCAATAGATGGACGCCGCATGCGAGGCCTTGGCCAATGGGATGCGCTGCGCATCAATTTTGAAGTCGGAAAGCCGTATCGCCTTGAAATGGAGCGTGATGAAAAGCCATTTGACCGGGTCATGACACTGCAGATGTGGTCATGGTCTCACCAGCCACAATATCGTCGCATCAGGGTCATCCTGGAAACAGCAAGTGCCCTGTTGACGTTGCTGGTAGCCTTTTTGGTCGCTTTCTCGCGACCTTACGACTGGGTCGCCCGGACCGGAGCTCTTTCCATCGCGCTTCTGGGCGGACTAGCTAATCTCTACGGTACGTCTGCCATCGTCCGGCGGTTGCCAATTTTCGTCGCCGCGCCGATCTGGTGGCCACAGATGGGATCTTTCCTATTTCCCGCACTGTTCTTTGCCTTTTGCTCGATCTTCCCTCGTCAACTATTTCGTTCCCGCTGGATTTGGCTGGCGAATGTTCCGTCACTTTATTTCTTGTGGCCTATTTTGGGCTTTGCCTACTTAACATTTGTTAAACCATGGGTTGAATTTACCGGCTCGGATTGGGGCCCGCGCCTGGGCGCCAGTCTCCTTTTTGCATACGTAGGCGCCGGTTTGGTTGCCCTGAATCTGAATTACCACAGGTTGGATGATCTAAATCAGAAGCGGCGCATCCGTGTGCTGGTGACGGGAAGTCTAGCAGGTTATCTGGTACTCGTGCCGCAGATCGTGTTCTACACCATGAGGATGCCGGCCCAGAGCGGTGCAGGGCGAGTTCTGCTTTCCTGGCCGGCTCTGCTTCTAGTCACCATCGTTTATCAAGCCTTTCCCCTTTCGTGGGCGTACGCAATTCTGCGGCATCGCTTGTTCGATGTCCGGGTGATCCTCCGCCAGGGTCTGCAATATGCACTGGCGCGACGCGTTTTACTTGCGGTTGTTCCGGCGCTGGGTATCTTGCTTCTGGCTGATCTGCTGTTCCACGGCCAGCAGCCGCTAGTGGAAATCCTGCGAACGCGGGGCTGGATTTATGGTGTGCTAGGCGGACTGGCGGCTGTGGCCCACGTGAAGCGTCAGGGCTGGTTGGAAGCGTTGGACCGCCGTTTCTTTCGGGAACGCTACGACGCCCAACGGCTGCTGCGGGAGGTGGTGGAGGAGATTCGGCAGGCCCACAGTTTCGAGCAAGTTGTGCCGCGGGTCGTCGCCCGCATCGAAACGGCTCTGCATCCGGACTTCGTTGAGTTGCTGACGCGAGAGCCAGACGAACCTGCTTATCGCAGTTTGGCGGCGGCTCCCGCGAGCCACGCGCTGGCGCCATTGCCCGCAGAAAGCAAACTGATGTCACTGATGCGGTTGCTGGGCAAGCCCCTCGAAGTCCCACAACTTTCAAGCGGCTGGTTGAAGGAGCAATTGCCGCACGAAGAAACAGCATTTCTCCGCGAGGCGCGGATTGAACTGCTTGTACCCATCGCTACAGGGGGTGACCGCAAGGAGGCGCTACTGGCTTTAGGTGTGAAGCGCTCGGAAGAACCGTATTCGCACGAGGACCTTGATCTTCTAGTAGCGATCGCGTCCAGCCTGGCGCTGCTGTTGGAGAAATCTTCCGGGACCCGGGCAACACGGAGCGACGTGTTTGAGGAGTGTCCCCAGTGCGGTGTCTGCTATGACGTCGGCAGCACGCATTGCTCCCAGGAGAAAGCGCGCCTGGTGCCGGTGATCTTGCCGCGGCTCTTGAGTGGGCGCTACCACCTGGAGCGGCGCCTGGGCCGTGGCGGAATGGGCACCGTGTACGTTGCCTCGGACAGAGCGCTCGAACGCCGGGTGGCGGTGAAGGTCATTCGACAGGATTTAGTCGGCAGCGCGGACGCCGCAGAGCGCTTCCGGCGAGAAGCGCGTGTCGCGGCCAGCTTCGCCCATCCCAACGTAGTCACGGTACACGATTTTGGAGTCGCTGAGGGTACACGCGCCTACCTCGTTATGGAGCTGTTGGAAGGCGCTACGTTGCGCGAAAGCTTGTCGCGCCAAAAGCGCTTCCCTGCAGCCTATGCAATGCCGGTGCTGCGCGACGTCTGCACGGCATTGGAAGCCGCGCACCGGAGGCAATTGATACACCGAGATCTCAAACCGGAGAACATTTTTCTCATGGCTGGCGAATCCGGGGAAACTGCCAAGATCCTGGATTTCGGCCTTGCTAAGTTTCGTTCCAATGCCACCCAGCAGCCAACGGTGGACACAGCTTCCGGGGCCGTGCTTGGCACCCCTCGCTACATGTCACCGGAGCAGCGACGCGGGCAAGATCCCCATCCCTTGTGGGACCTTTGGGCGCTCGCTGTCGTGGCGTACGAAATCCTGACCGGGGCTTATCCGTTCAACGATGGGTCTCAGGGAGATTGGTTTGGACCCGGGCCTGTAGCCGGGTTTATTCCGATCGCTACCAATCTGCCGGAAGCCCCTCCTCCCTGGCAGGAGTTTTTCAATCGCGCATTTGCACGCGAAACAGCCCAACGCCCCCAGTCGGCGGAGACGTTTTTCTCCGAATTCCAGCGCGCCACGAGCTAGGTTTTGAAAAATAGCAGTTTGAGATCTGCGTTAGCTACACACAGATACGACCTCCATCGCTGCTCACAAGCGGCGCACTGCGGAATTGTGCCCGGAACACGGGATAACCTGAAGTTATTCTGAGTCATAAGTCCGGTTCGAGGACGTTAGCAAAGATCTCCTCGAACCCCGTTCTTGGACCATGAGAAGAGCCTGTCTGGTTGCTTAACTTCGCGATTTTGCTTGATGCTGAAGAACGGTGAATTTTCAGCTCTCGTGGAGTGCGACGACTGGATCCACTTGACTCGCTCGTCTTGCTGGAAGATAGCACGCGACCGTTGCGACAGTCAGGAGAACGAGCGACGCTCCGATAAGACTCACAGGATCGTATCCAACACCGCCATACAGGAACTTGGAAAGAGCGCGCCCAATCAGAAATGAGAGCAGCAACCCGAGTCCGACCCCACTGATGACGAGCATCATTCCCTGGCGAAGAATCAGACGCAGCACGCTCACCTGACCGGCGCCCAAAGCCACGCGTATGCCAATTTCGCGTCGGCGCTGATTCACGGAGTACGCCATGATGCCGTACAAACCGACGGACGCGAGGCCCAGCGCCAGAAGTCCGAATACTCCAAGCAAGCTGACGCCAATTTTCGCTCCCCAGAGCGCCTGATCAATGACTTTCGTTCCCGTGCGAATGTCTTCCACAGCCAGCCCCGGATCGAGAGTGCGAATTTCGCCTTGGACAGCAGCGAGTGTCGCGGATGGATCACGTTCGGTTCGGACATAAAGAATCATGGCATCAGAGTAGTTCTGCCGCAGCGGGATGTACACGCACGACTGCGGAGCCTCTCCAAGCGTCTGATAGTTGGCGGTCTTCACAACGCCGACGATTTGCACGAAACCCTTCCCGCGCGGCAACAGCAGCCGTTTGCCAAGCGCGGTCTCGTTCGGCCAATACTTGGCAGCCATTGTGTCGTTGATGATGGCGATGGGAGTCGAAATGTCGCGATCTTCTTGGGTAAAGTCGCGGCCTTCGACAAACGAGATACCCACGGTTGAAAAATAGTTCAGATCAACGGTGTCTACCACCGCCGAAATAGCCTCCGATTTCTTGCGCTGCTCTTGCCCTTCAATTACTGCGCCCGTTTCCTTGCGGCCCCAAAGCGGAAGATTTGAGGCCCAGGAGAGAGACGAGACGCCCGGTACGCTGCCAATGCGCTCGCGCGCCTGCTTGTAAAACTGCTCCGCGCGCGTGTGAGCGTAGCCCGCGTGGCCAGGATACATCATGAAAAGCGCTAAGCGCTTTGTCTGAAAGCCTGGATCGATTGTGTACTCACGCTGGATGCTTTCGAGAACCATCGCGGCCACGACTAGCAAAACGAGAGAAATCGCCACCTGGCCAGCGAGCAATGTATTTGCCAGGTTGATGCGGTTGCGACTTCGGCCGGCGGCGCGTGATTCTTCCTTCAGCACTTCGGAGACAGGTGTGCGCGAAGTCCGCAGAGCCGGCACGACGCCGAATAGTAGGCCTGTCAGGATCGAGACTACCAACGCGAAAACGAACACACTCGGGCTGATCCGCAGCTCAGCAAAGTTCAAGGCAAATTCGGGTGGACGAAAAGACCACAGAAACTGACATCCCGCATAGCCAAACAGCAATCCGAGAACGCCGCCAAGAAGGCCAAGCAAAACGCTTTCGGTTAACAATTGACGAATTAGGCGCATGCGTCCGGCGCCCAGAGCCAAGCGCACGGCTATCTCCTGGCGTCGCACAGCGGCTCGAGACAAAAGCAGATTGGCCACGTTCAAGCACGCAATGAGCAACACAAGTCCGACGATAGCCATCAGCAAAGTGCTTCCGTACATCAGCGGTTGCCGTTCTGGACCGTAGGCTGCTTCGTTCAAAGGACGGAGCGCGACGGCTTGACCCTGATCTTCATCGGGGAACTCTTTCGCAAGAGAGGTGGCAACAATGTTTGATTCGGTGCGAGCCTGAACGAGCGTAACACCTGCCCGCAGCCTTCCAATTCCGGTAAAGAGGGTAATTGCGCGGTCGCGAAGGGCATTCCCTTGTTCCGCTGGCAAGATTTGTTCCGCCATCATGGACGGCACCCAAAGATCGGGACCAAAAACCGCGTACAACCCTTTAAATCCTTTCGGGCCGATACCGATTACGGTGAAAGGGGTGTTGTTGAGCTTGATCGTTCGCCCGACGATGTCCGAAGCTCCTCCAAAGCGGCCTTGCCACGCCGCATATCCGAGAACCGCGACCGGCGTAGCGCCCGGCGTGACGTCTTCACTTGGAAGAAAGAACCGGCCCATGAACGGGTGGAGGCCGAGCGTGTCGAAGTAATTGGCAGTCACGACTTCCACGAAAATCCGGCGCGCTTCTCCCGTATTGGTCATGGTGATTGCTGTCGGATTCGAATGAGCCGCGAAGCTGCTGAAGGAATGAGTTCTGTCCATGAAATCCTTGGTATTCAGGAAGGACATAAGCTGGAATTCGCCAGTTTGCGTGGTCGACTTTGCCTGCGTTATATTGATGGCCACCAGTTCGGAGGAATTCGCCACGGGAAGTGGGTTTACCAGAAGAGTGTTGATGATCGTGAAGACGGCGGTGTTTGCCCCGATACCCAGCGCGAGAGTGAGCGCGGCAATCGCCGTGAACCCCGGAGCCTTGCGCAGCATTCGCACTGCGTAACGAAGATCCTGCCAGAGATCCGTAAAAAAATGGCCCGAATTCGAAGCACCAACTGGAATGGAACTGCGGGGAGCTGTCGGCCCAGCGGCACGTAATTCTGCGAGTAAGTCGCTGTAGCTTAGGCCGGAGAGAGTCTCGCGAAGGGCTTTCTCCGGGGTAGTCCCCTCAGCGATTATTTCTTCGTAAAGACTCTCGAGATGGTCTGAGAGCTCCTCAATGATTTCCGCTTCACGGGCAGGCGGAAGATTCAATCCCGTCAATTGTTTTCTAACCTCGTCCTTCCATTCAGGCATGTTCCACTCCTGTGATGCGGCCGACTGCGCTGACAAATTCCCGCCAGCTTTGGCGCTGCTGAGCGAGAGTTTTTTGACCTTGCGGTGTCAAACGGTAGTAACGCCGCCTCCTTTGATTAGGCTTTTCGACCCAGCGGCCAAGGATCAAGCCGCGGTTTTCCAGCCGGTAGAGCAGCGGATAAAGCGAGGCAATATGGAAGCTCAGGATGCCGCCAGAGCGCTGTTCGATGAGCTTTCCGATGTCGTAACCGTGACGAGGCTGGTCCTCGAGCAGAGAGAGAATCAGAAGCTCCGCGCTCCCTTTTTTCCATTCCTGGTCCAGGGCCGCGCCCATATATGTCACTCCCACATATCACTACGCTCGAGAATGTCCGGAAATTTCACGGGCGGGCGCTCTTTTTTAAAAGACTCTGTAGGGGTGGGGCATGGGCTTGCCCCGCTCGAATTGG
>WNFA01001117.1_pt1 | contig 23752 bp, 18 predicted proteins | sample 5400481 | NCBI WGS metagenome assembly WNFA01 (sample SAMN13153340, study PRJNA577476) | soil metagenome | isolation source: 120 cm saprolite under Douglas fir tree site 2 hole 1 replicate 2 | place: USA:California | collected 2015-04-18 | reverse complement strand
TTCTGTTCAAATGAGGGCGAATCGATCCATCGGGCGGCGGGAATCTCTTGCAGACGCGGCAAGAGCTCGCGCTCAAAATATTGCCGATGGTAAGAGAATGGATAAACCTGTCCAGCCACGGTGATGCTCAACCCGGTTTTTCTGGCGATCTCCAACGCAAGGTGAGGCGCCTTTTCTTCGCAGATCCGCCCCAGCCACAACAGCCCTGATCTTTGTTCTTCCACATCAACATCATTATCGTGAATAAATCTATCCAGCGCGATTCCGTTGGGCGCAACTCCCACTAGACGCGGGATGTCCCGAAATGTTGTTGCCTGTGAATGAGAAACGCAATTGAAGCTCACATTCCCGGAAGCGCTCTTCAAGGAATCGCCAGAATAGAAATGCCTGGGCAGATGCAGCGTCGCCAGCACCGGCAGGTCGATTTCATGAGCTCGCGTCCAGAAGCTGCCGGATTCGTCATGAATGAGTTCAAACGGACGTCCGTCGCGGCTGCTCTGCTGGACGAATGCAATGATTCGGTCCTGATGCTCTCGATTACGTCGTTCAAAATCATCTGGTCGGGAGCAGGGGTCTCCCGTCACAAAAAGATCTCCACTTACCCGCGAACCTGCTGAGGCGGCCACGATAGTTTCCAGACCGCGACTCGACATTTCACGTTCCAGTACCCAGAGCATCTGCTCGGCGCCGCCGGCACTGGAGTCCGAAACGGTAAGAAGGGGGAAGGAAACGTACAAGACGCGGAGAGGCGATTCGGGCTTCATCTTCTATCAGGTTTGGTGCACAACCGGCAGCTCGGGTTTGCTGGGTTGGCAAGGAAGAGCGCTCAGCTCGCCTCGCCAGAACGGCCCTGCCGTCCCAAAGTTGCTAACTCAGGCTTTCCCGCCCGCGGAGTTGCCGCAAGCACATCAGCAAATGCTGCGGCTACTTCTTCGCCTCTCATCTTCCACTGCCAAATCTCATAGTTCAGTTTCCAGGGTGCAGGACGTTTGGTGAAATCATATTGAGCCATGGTCCGGAACTGTTCCAGCTCGGGACGGAAACCATCAAGCACCAGCTTCTGCGAAACATAGGTATGGAACATCTCAATCTTTTTGGCCAGGGCCTCGCCTTCTACTTGAGTGACAATCTCACGCCCTGTAGGCACAATGAATTTTTGTGCGACGCCCGCTCCGTTTTTATCGCGATAGTAAAGTGGCGACTCCCACACCGGCAGAGCAAGCGACTGCGCGCAGCTTGAAGCAAGAAAGCAGGCGGAATCATGATCAGGATGGCCGCCTTCATAAGCCAGAGTAAGCACCGCGTCTGGACGCTCATCCGCCATGACCTTTCCCAGTCCCTGCAAGGCTTTAGGAAGACTCCGGAACAGTTCCTGATCCACCAGACCGCCGGGTACAAGATCAGCCAGGAAAACAGGCCGCGCGCCAACAACGTTCAGCGCTCTTTGCGCCTCTTCACGACGTACCTGGGCGTAGGCCTCGCGTGATCCGTAGTCTTTCCAGAAGTAGTCGTCACGCGGGGCGCCGTCCGTGGCGTAGACGACCACTGCGTCACGCATGCGCTGCATGAGCGCGCCAAAAGCAATTACCTCGTCGTCTGGATGAGCAACAACGATCAAAGTCTTGTTCAACAAGGGCTGCAACGGATCCATGGTTATTTTGATGCAAATCCGCGCTTGGCCGCTGGAAGGCCGCGCAGTTATACTCCCCGTTCAAAGAAGAAATCCAGCCGGCGGACGGAAGTTTCGGCCCAGAGGCAGCAAAAAGCGAATGCAACAACTTCAAAGCGAGATCGAGAAATTTTATTCCAGGGGTCCGATGCCGCCACAGCTTACGCAACAGGCGCTCGGGGTTTTTCAGGAATTCCGGGAGAAGCTGACCTGCGGTGAGGTCCGCGCCGCGGAAAAGAAAGGCGGCCATTGGACGGTGAATACCTGGGTGAAGCAGGGTATCCTGCTCGGCTTCAGGCTGGGAGAACTGCAGGACATGAGTGGCGCAGGTGCGCTTTCCTTTGTGGACAAGAGCACTTTTCCCGCCCGCCAGTTCAAAGTCCATGACAAGATACGTGTTGTTCCCGGCGGATCGTCCGTGCGCCAGGGCGCTTACCTGGCGGCGGGCGTGATCTGTATGCCGCCAATGTATGTAAACGTTGGCGCGTACGTGGACGAAGGCACGCTCATTGATTCGCACGCTCTGGTAGGCTCTTGCGCGCAGATAGGCAAGCGCGTGCACCTGAGTGCGGCTGCACAGATCGGCGGCGTTCTTGAGCCGGTGAACGCGTCACCGGTCATCATTGAAGATGATGTGCTGGTGGGTGGCAATTGCGGGATCTATGAAGGCGCGCAGGTGCGCAGCGGCGCGGTGCTCGGATCGGGCACCATCCTGACGCGGGGCACTCCGGTCTATGACGTTGTGCATGGCCGGATCTACCGTTCGACCGCGGAGACACCGCTGATCATTCCAGAAAACGCGGTGGTCGTTCCAGGCTCGCGGGCGGTGAGCAAAGGCAAAGGCGCGGAGTGGGGATTATCACTCTACACGCCGGTCATCGTGAAATATCGCGATGCCAAGACGGCAACATCCATTGAACTTGAGGACCTGTTGCGATGAACAAACCATCATCTCAAATCGGATTTCTATTTGCGTTTCTGGGACTAGCCGCTGTTGCGGCAATCCTGTGGTCGGTGGGGCATTACTCCGGCGCGGCCATTTCACCGGGGCTCATGATGGTCGTGCGTTGGGCTGCGCTGCTTGCCGTTTGCGGATACGCGTGGGCACGACGCTCACTGACCGCGTGGATCTTTGCCGGCATGTTGATCGGCGCCGAGATCGGTCATGACTGGCCTAAGCAGGCTGCGAATCTTCAGGTCCTCAGCTCAATCTTTCTGCGGTTGATCAAGACCATTGTCGCCCCGCTGATCTTCGGAACGCTCGTAGTCGGCATCGCCGGGCATTCCAACCTGAAGCAGGTGGGACGCATGGGCGTGAAGGCCCTGGTCTATTTCGAAGTGATCACCACATTCGCGCTGGTGATCGGACTGCTGGCCATCAACCTCTCTCAGGCCGGCGCCGGAGTTACAGCTCCAGCTAATGCGGCAACTGCCCAGGTCAGCGCCCAGCCACAAAAAGCCACAGACATTATTCTGCATGCCTTTCCGGAAAACATTGCCAAGTCGGTGGCCGAAGGCCAGGTGCTTCAGGTAGTGGTGTTCAGCATCATCTTTGCTATTGCGCTGGCCTTGCTCAGTGATGAGAAGCGGCGGCCTATGCTGGCTTTTTGCGAAAGCCTGTCTGAGGTGATGTTCAAGTTCACCAACATCGTAATGCTGTTTGCGCCGATCGGTGTTGCCGGGGCAATAGCTTACACAGTCGGCACCATGGGATTTGGCGTACTGGTAAATCTCATCAAGCTGCTGGCTACTTTGTACGCCGGGTTGATCGCTTTCCTCACGTGCGTGCTGCTGCCGGTAGCGCTGATCGCACGCGTTCCACTCAAGCGCTTTCTCAAGGCGATTGCCGAACCTGTTTCCATTGCGTTCTCTACCGCCAGTTCAGAGGCCGCTCTGCCCCGTGCGATGGAATCCATGGAAGGTCTCGGCGTACCGCGGCAGATCGTGGCTTTTGTGATGCCCACGGGATACAGCTTCAACCTTGATGGAAGCACGCTGTATCTGGCCATGGCATCCATGTTTGTGGCGCAGGCTGCGGGAATCCGTTTCACCATTGCCCAGCAGATTGCCATGGTCTTTACGCTCATGCTCACCAGCAAAGGAGTTGCCGGCGTTCCGCGCGCGATGCTGGTGGTCCTGCTGGGAACGGCGGAGTCATTCCATCTGCCCGCGTGGCCCATCCTGATCATCATGGGAATTGACCAGCTCATGGATATGGCCCGCACCGCCACCAACGTTCTGGGTAACTGCCTGGCCACCGTAGTAGTGGCGCGCTGGGAAGGCGAGTTCGGTAAAGAAAAGCCTTCCCCCGTGGTGATGGAAGCCATGGCGGAGTAGCGGGGATTGCTTCATCACATTCGGCACAGCCAAAACCCGTGCCCTGATACGAACCTGACTTTCGCAAGATCAAACATCGATGCGGTCATTGCAGAATGCGTGGATCCTTCGACTGCGTCGTCGCGTGCGCTCCGACAGCGCCCAGGATGACAAGGGGTGGAGAAGCATCGATAAACCAACTGATTATCGGCGGCGATGCAGGAAAATGTAACAAGTTGATTACAATCTACGACTCCACGCGACGATCATCGGCCACAAGACATTTTCGGCACGATAGGGATCCCTCGTTACACTCGGGATAAAAAAGAAAAACAAAAAAAGGCCCGACTACATCGGGCCTTTGATTTCTAAACGCGAACCGCTTACCTCCGATCGCGTTCGTGATCGTGTTCCTGCTTCGAGTCATTCCGTGCCGGCGGTGGACCCTGCCTCGGGGCTTGTTCCGTATGTGCCGGGACTTCGCGGTCCTGGCGCGGGCCCGCCGGACTGCCATGACGGATGTTATCCACCTGCTGCGGCTCCAGCGGACGTCCCGGATGTTCCTGCATAGCCGGCTGCCTCTCTGAGAATGGCGGGTTCTGCGGCGGCGCAGGGTTCCGGCTCACCAAGGGCCGGCGGTCCTGCGGAGGTGCGTTGTCTGGTCCCCGCCCATTCTGCTGCACCATGGCAGGCTGGGATCTGTAGGGCTCACTCTGCTGCACGATCGCAGGCTGCGGTTTGTAAGGCCCATTATTCTGTGGCCCACCATTCTGCTGCACAATAGCAGGCTGTGGTCTGTAAGACCCATTATTCTCCGGCACAACCGCAGGCTGGGGCTTGTACGGTGCTCCAGCATCGCGTCCACGTGCGTCACGGTTATCGCCACTTGGCGGCGGATTATCGCGACCGGGCAGATTACGGTTTGGCTCAGGCGTACGTCCGGCATCGCCTCCGCGAGGATTTCGATCACCCTGACGGTCTCCACCCTGACGAACATCAGGTTGACGGTCTCCAGCTTCACGATCGCCAGGTTGACGCCCCGCACCGCCGGGATTTCCCGCCTCGCCTCGATGATTGATGATTGAGGGAGCGCGGCCTTCGCCCTGACGTCCGTCATTGGGTTCGCGATCTGGCGGGCCGCCACGATCATTGCGTGTTTCCCATGCACGACCGCCTTCCGGTCCTCCCGGCCTCGCATTGACCACGCGGTTTTCAATCCGCGGACGCGTATATTCAACCGTCGGGTGTACCTCCGGACGGCCAGCATGTACGGAACGCTCATCCGGCTGGATCTCAGGGTGAGGAATCACTCGCGCCCGGCCTATCGCGTCAGCATTCACGCGCACCATCTCGCGTCCAACTGAGCGCGAACCGCGGAATGTTTCCGTGTTGCAAGCCGTCGGCGCAATGCGCTGATACGTGTAATGAATATTCTCCACTCTAATGTTGGTCACGTTCACGATATTGACTTCGCGTACGTTGGTAATGTTCACCTGGCGGCGATACTCATCCGAGTGGTGATACCACGGCAGATAAGGATCGCGTGGACCCAGCGGGAACCATACTTGAATGCCTGCGCGTGGGCCGCCCACAAAGGCGACCAGAGCCGGAGCGTAAACTGGCCGAACCCTTATAACCGGCCCCGGGAGCCATCCCCAGCGTGATCCAACCAGAGCCCAGCGACCATAGTGAAATGGAGCAAAGCCCCACGGCTCTTCTTCAACCCAGGTCCAGCCCCACGGCTCAACCCAGACCCAGCGTCCGTAACGATATGGCGCCCAGCCAACCGGAACTTGTGACGGATACCATACCCGCCCGTATTCAGGCGCGTTGTCCCAGCGACCGTACTGATCCAGATCGGAATATCCCGGCGTATAAGGGCTGACGTACTGGCGCGAATCGGAATTCAGAAACCGGCGATCACGATCGCCGCACCATAGATCAAAGTCGTCACGATCAGGAATAGAGATCCAATCCATGCGGACGTTATCAGTTCCTTCCAGCTTGATGGCCTGTCCAGCATGCAATGTCTGGTTGATGCCGGAGCCGCTGATTTCAAGATCGCCTTCGGTGACAGCTACCAGCGTGGTGTTGCCGTCAGGATAGGTTTCCACGCGATAGCTGCCCGCGCGCAACAAGGTCAGCGCGGCACCAGGCGTGTCAATTTCAACCGAATTTCCCGGATAAATATCGTAGGCGCGTACACGCAGAGTTCCCTGCGCCAGACCAAGCTGGGTTAGTTGATCACTGAGCGTAGTCGTGCTCAAGTCAGTATCGGGGGCCATGCGTATGGCGATGTTGCCGGTTTCCAGTTCGGCGCGGCCATCATTATCCGTGTAAAGTCTATCGCCGGTCGTCATCGGATAATTCATGGATGCCTGGTTCCAGTGGTCTTCACCCGACGGCTCGAATGAAACTTTCCCCGTGATGTAACTCAGCCGTGCCACACGGCTCGGCGGGTCGCCTGCCTGGCTATTGGTTGAATAGCCCGCCTGATTGCTGGGTGGATATCCTCTCTGATCATCCGACGTGTATCCCGACTGCCCGAATGCTGGCGCGGAAAACATCGCCACTGCAATCGCCAGTGCAAATAAAGACAGAACTGACATCCTTCGCGTCACGGTTGACTCCTCTGTCCGTTGCACGACAGCAGATAGCTCTGTCGCCCACGGACGTCACTGTGGGTGGAAACACTTTGGTATGGGTTAAGTTTCGAGAGCTGGATTAAGGTTGGTCAACTAACTTCGTACTTCTTTACGCACGGGGGTACAACGCACTTCCGCGACACAGCGAAAAAGATCACAGCGAAGGATTTAAGACTGAATTTTTCATGTCCGCTTGCGGGATTTGCAGCGAGATGATCTCGTCGTGCCGTTGTCTATTTTTTTGCAGGCTGGCGAGACGTTTCGGTTTGCTCCCCAAGCTGTTTCACCATCTCGTTGACGGTTCTCACGTGTTCTCCCAGGGGAGCGTATTCCAGATATTTGTTTAGGGATTCGAGCGTTCCGGGCGGCGTTACATATTTTCCGTGTTCCAGGTGGCCCTTGCCAAACAGGATTGCGCCTTTGATGTAGTACGCTTCCGCCATTTTGGGATCGTAAGAGATTGCCAAATCACAGGCTGCCACGGCTTCCTCTCCGCGCTTAAGGTTGTAGTAAATAGTGCACAGGTTGAAATAAGGCATGGCTGGATACGCGCCGACGGTTGCGCCCTGCAAAAAGGCGCCAATCGCGCCGTCGTAATCTTTCAGTTGTAGCAGCAGATTTCCCTCAGAGTTGAACATCTGGCCGAGCCCGACCTTTGTCTGCCGGGAATCCGGCTTTTCCTCCAGGGTTTTCTGCGCCACGGCAATGCCTCTTTGGTAAGCATTCAGAGCATCTTTCGGTTTGCCTGCCGACGCGAAAATCCCGCCCAGCATTTGGTACGGTCCCCATTGTGTTGGATCGTCTGCTATGGCCCGGTTGCACTCGTCAACAGCGCTGTCACTTTTGCCCAGATTGTTAAGCGCGCTGCACGCGCGATAGCGTGCCATGAAAGGGTGGGGATAGACTGCCGCCGCCCTGTCATAGAGAGAGACGGCGTCATCGATCTTTTCCATTCTGAGATAGCAGTCGGCTTCTGCCAGCAAGAGGTCGCCAATCGTTGTAAGCGCGTGGTCTGTGTCTGATGGATTGGCCAGGACCTTCTGCGCCACTTCCACTCCCTTGGCATAGGTCTGCGCTGCTTCCTCATTCCTGGATTGGTTCGCCAGAAGCGTTCCCAGGTTCTGGTAAAACTCCGAGCGGAGCGGATCAATGGAGATCAATTGTTGTAACTGGCTGATCGCATTTGGCCAGTTCTCTGCCGCCAATGAGGTGTGATATTGGTACACCAGACGATTGATCTTTGCAGCTCGTGCATTCTCATGCCGGATCAACTCAAGCTGCTCTTTTGTCTTTTTGCCGCCCGCCAGATTGGTTCCAGCGCCGGGCTCTACCGGAATCTTTGTGGTCAATGACAAATCTACGTTCAGAATATTTTGGGAACCCGGGTCGTCAGGATGGCCAATCGTTTTCTTGCCTGAATAAACGTGAACGCCGTCAGGACCGCTAATCTCAATCTGATAGACCCCGTAGGAGACGCCATTCAGTACGAATGCGCCTTTCCTATCAGCCTTGGTGTGATAAAGACGGCCAGTTCCCTCGGCCATCTGGGGAGCTTCCGTCCGCATGCCGCCATCGGCGCGATATTGTCTGTCGTAGATGCCGATGTTCTTGTAAGTAATCTGGGCGCCGGCCAGCGGCTTGCCTTCAAGGTCCAGGATGCGTCCTGAGACCGTCGCCACGAATACGTTTTGTATCGGCAATAGAAGGCTGAAAAGAATAATCCAGCAGATATGCATGGGCGCCTCTGCGATCTCTCACAATGGTCGGGGAACCCCAGCAAGAGACACCGGGAAAGCGGAATAGGTTCCAGCAGCCGTCTTAAAAGCTCACAGATCTGACACGGCGGCTGTGACCGGCTCCAGCAATCCAACCTCGGCGGCGATCTGATGAAGTTTGCCGCGTGTCTCACGCTTCATCGGGAGCATCGGCAAGCGGTAAACCTCTTCAATTCTTCCCATCATGGCCAGCACGGCCTTTACCGGCATTGGATTGGACTCGATAAAGTTGGCCTGCATGAGCGGCAGGAATTTGCGATGGATGCGGCGGGCTTTCTTCCAGTCATTGTCCAGAGCGGCCTGCGTCAGCTCTGACATTTCGCGGGGAATTTCATTGGAAGCCACGGAGATAATGCCCACGCCTCCCAAAGAAACCACCGGCAGTGTGACGGCATCGTCTCCGGAAAAGACCAGAAAGCTTTCCGGCACGTGATTGAAGACTTCGGCAATCTGGCTGATGTTGCCGCTGGCTTCTTTCACGGCAATGATGTTTCGGATTTTGGCCAGCCGTCCCAGCGTAGCGGGTTCAATGTTCGCCGCCGTGCGACCGGGTACGTTGTAAAGAACCAGCGGCTTATCCACGGCTTCCGCAATGGCCTTGAAGTGCTGGTACTGGCCTTCCTGCGTGGGCTTGTTGTAATAAGGCGACGCGGTCAGAATGGCGTCCACGCCTTTGCGCCTGCTCAATTCCCGTGCCTTTTCCACGGCTTCGGCGGTGTAGTTGGACGTTGCTCCGGCCACAATCGGCACCTTGCCGCCCGCAACTTCAATGGTGATATCGATCACGCGCAGCCATTCTTCCTTGCTCAGCGCAGGTGTCTCACCAGTGGTGCCGCAGGGAACCAGGAAATGGATTCCGGATTCTACCTGCCACTCAACCAGCCGTCCGAGGGCCTCTTGATCAATGGTCTGGTCCTGCTTGAAAGGTGTAACTAGGGCGGTGCCGCAACCGTGGAGTTTCATAGTCGCCTTTTAGGATAACGGCTTTTTGCGCGGAAGTCAGCAGTTTCGTGAGTTCAGCTCCCATGTCTCGCTTTCCAAGTACAAATTCGCAGGCGTACAATTGGCCGCCGCCCAGAGTCTTTGAAAGGAGCACCACCGCATGTCTTCTCCACTCTCCCGTCTCTCCTATGAATCGACTTTAATGTCGTCACTACGCACTATCACGTGGTTGCTGGTCTTCACCCTGGCATTACCACTCGCTTTACTGGCTGAGACAGACGATCTTGACCATGTTACTCCGCAGAAGCTGCCGGGATTGCATGCTCCTGTCACGGTCACTCGTGACACCAATGACATTGCCCACGTCAAGGCCACCGACGAGCACGACATGGCTTTTGTGCAAGGCTACCTGCACGCGCAGGATCGACTATTTCAAATGGACGTTAGCCGCCGACAGGCCAGCGGGACGCTGGCTGAGCTGGTGGGGCAAGGTGCACTCGCGCAGGACGTCCAATTGCGGACCTTGGGACTGCGCCGCGCGGCTGAGCGATCACTGGCTGTGCAGTCGCCACGCGCTTTGAACCTGATCCAGGGATATTCTGACGGCATTAATGCCTGGGTGGCATCACATGCTTTGCCGCCGGAATACCAGGCACTGGAACTAAAAAAGTTTCAGCCATGGACGCCGGTTGATTCGCTGGCGGTAGTGAAGCTGATTGCTTTTGGCTTGTCATTCGACATTGACACGCAAGCTACAGTCGAACTGTTGAGTTTCCAGGCGGCAGGAAAGGCCGCGGGTTTTGACGGCACCAAGCTGTTGTTCGAAGACATTGAGCGCTCAGCACCGTTCGATCCCGCATCGACGGTGCCGGATGCGTCAGTTCCGCTGTCGAAGCAACTGTGGAGCAAGAACAGCTCAAACAAAGTTTTGCCCGGTGGGCTGCGACCCGAAACACTGAAGCTGGCAAGCGATTATGTGGCGCTTACCAAAGACATTCCGTTGATGCGGCACGCGCGTGAACAGCAACTGGAAGGCGCATCGAATGAGTTCGCCATCAGTGGCCGCCACACCACAACGGGCGCGCCGTTGGTGGAGAATGATCCACATCTTTCTCTGGGCGAGCCTTCCACCTGGTATCCCATGCATCTGGAGGCCGGCGATCTGGATGTGATGGGCAATGGCTTTCCCGGCACTCCGGGCATCACGCTCGGGCGCAACAAGTTCGTTGGCTGGGGCGCCACCAATGACGGCATTGACGTCACCGACACTTTCCAGGAGCAGGTTGTTCCTGATCCTACTTCGCCCAGCGGCTTCAGTACATTGTTCAAAGGCAAGCTGGAACACGTGATCCCCGTGCCTGAAGTTTTCCGTTTCAACAGCGTGGGTGACGGCGTGTCCGACAATCTCATCACGGTCCCGGCGGGTGGGAGTATTCCTGCGGCCACGCTGATTGTTCCGCGCCGCAACAATGGTCCCATCATTTCACTGGATCCCAAGACCGGCGCCGCTTTGAGCATTCAGTGGACCGGTTACAGCGCCACGCATGAGCTGGACGCAGTGCTGATCTGGGCTTCTTCACACAACATCACGGAATTTCAGGCTGGACTGCGATTCTTCTCCTGCCCACCGCAGAACATTGTCTACGGCGATATTCGCGGCAACATCGCCTACTTTGGCGTGGGCGAGATGCCGGTTCGCGAAGACCTGCAAGCGGGCACAGTCAATGGTGTACTGCCGGTGTTCATCCGCAATGGACAGGGCGGCAATGAGTGGCTGTCGGTCATTCACCCTCAGCCAGGGCAATCCACCGCTTTTGAGATTCTGCCGTTCGCGGAGATGCCACATATCATTAATCCACCCGCAGGATTCTTTGTGAACGCGAACAACGATCCAGCAGGGGTCACGCTGGGGAACAATCCCATTGGACGCCTTCGGCCCGGCGGCGGCATCTACTATCTCGGCTATACCTTTGACGCGGGCTTCCGCTCCGGACGCATCACGCAGCTCATCCGCGAGAAGCTGAAGAACGGAAAGATCTCTTTCCGCGACGTGCAGAAGATACAGGCCAACGTGGCGCCACGCGATGCCGAGTTCTTTACTCCGTTCATCGCGCAGGCATTTGACAATGCACGCGCCCGGTCGGCCCAGAACTCAAAGTTGGCAACTCTGTCAGCCGATCCGGCCATTGTGGAAGCCATCGGCCGCTTGCGTGGATGGGACTTCTCCATGCCCACGGGCATTCCCGAAGGCTATGACGGCTTTGACGCGGGCACGCCTCCGTTCGCGCGCTCTGGGACGGAGATCGCCAACAGCGTGGCCGCCACTCTCTACAACGTGTGGCGCAGCCAGTTCATCACTGAGACGCTGGGCACAACTTTGAGTCAGGTCGGTTTGGGATCTGTGGAACAGTCTCTCCCTGATCAGACCTATCTCAAAGCGCTACGCCATCTGCTGGAGAATTTCTCCACCGCGCAGGGCATTGGCGCATCCGGACTGAACTTTTTCCAGGTTGCCGGAGTGAGCAATGCCAATGACCGGCGTGACATCGTCATCCTGCAAAGCCTGAAGGATGCACTGACGCTGCTGGCGAGTCCCACGTTCTCCGCTGCTTTTGGCGGCTCAACCAACCAGAATGATTATCGCTGGGGCAAGCTGCACCGCATCACCTTCAACCATATCCTGGGAGCGCCCTTCAGCATTCCTCCAGCAGGCGGGGCATTCCCGCAACCGCTGGCTGGACTGCCTGGCATCCCGACCGACGGCGGCTATCAAACGGTGGACGCTTCCAGCTTCGGCGTGAAGGCCAATTCACTGAACGGCTTCACGTTCACATCTGGACCTTCACAGCGCTTTGTTGGCGAAGGCCAGCATGAAGGCATGCGAGGTGTGAGCTCATTGCCGGGTGGAATCAGCGGAGTGCTGGGTAGTCCGTTTTACGTGAATCTGCTGCCGCAGTGGCTTACCAACCATGCCTACCGGCAATTGTTTACGGAAGATGAACTAGAAGATCACGTTCTGAACGTGACGCGGTTTGTGCCGTAGTTGATTGCATTGCCCTCTCCCGTTCTGTGATCGTGGTTTAGAGATTCGGGGCGGGAGAGGGAATTACTACAGTTGATCTACGATCTCCGGAAACTCATAAAAGCCGGTCTTGCCTTGAATCCACTCAGCGGCGCGCACGGCGCCTTCCGCGAAGCCCAGCCGGTTCTTGGCGTCATGGGTAAACAGAATCGTGTCATTGGCAGAGTCGAGCATGACAAGGTGCATGCCCACCGTTTCGCCTTCGCGGACTGAGGCCACTTCCACCTGCGCTCCGGTTCCCGATTCAAGAATTTTCTGCAACGTCACTGCCGTGCCAGAGGGCTTGTCTTTCTTATGCACGTGGTGACGCTCCACGATATTGCCGCGATAATTGTTTTTCAAAATTGGAGCGATGGCCTGGACCGCCTTGAAGAAGAAATTCATGCCGATAGAGAAATTTGACCCGTAGAGCAAAGCGGCTTTGCGCTCCGTGACCAGCTCCCGAACTTTATCCAGGTGTTGATACCAGCCGGTGGTGCCCACAATCATGGGTGTTCGCGCTTCGGCGCAACGAATCATGTTAGGAATGGCCGCGTGGGGTGTAGTGAAGTCAATCACCACGTCAGTCTGTTGCAGTACTTCCAGAGTAAGGCCGCGTCCGTCCTGATTGTCATGGCTGCGCAGTGAACGCACCTCATGGCCGCGTTGACGGGCAATGTCCGCCACCAGCGCGCCGGTTTTGCCGTGTCCCAACAGGAGAACTTTCACGCAAACACCTCAGGATCCACATCGGAGAAAAACACCTGATGTAATCGCGACACTACTTTAGGCACGTCCGGCTCGTCAATGACAAAGCTGATATTGATCTCCGATGCGCCCTGCGAAATCATCTGAATGTTGACATCGGCAATGGCGTTGAAGACCTTCGCCGCAATTCCGGGGGTGTTGCGAATGTTTTCGCCCACCAGGCAGACAATGGCTTTTCTGCCCTCATACTTCACGTCCGCCAACTTGCCCAGATCGGCCGCGATGGCAGCAATGGATTCATTCGAATCCACAGTCACGGAGACGCTGACCTCAGAGGTGGAAACCATATCCACCGGGCAGCGATGGTTGGCGAAGACTTCGAAGATACTTTTCAGAAAACCGTGCGCCATCAACATGCGCGTAGCTACCACATCCACAATTGTTATGCGCTTCTTGGTCGCAATTGCCTTAAAGACGTTCTTGCTTTTCGGCGCCGTCGCCGTGATGCGAGTGCCTTCACAGCGCGGATTGCGTGAATTCAGAATGAGCACGGGAATGTTCTTCTGTATGGCCGGCAGCAGCGTGGCCGGATGCAGCACTTTGGCACCGAAATAAGCGAGTTCCGCGGCTTCTTCAAAGCTGATGGTCTTGATGCGCCGCGCCTCCGGACACATGTTCGGGTCCGTGGTCATCATGCCATCCACGTCGGTCCAGATTTCAATACGCGTAGCGTTCAGGCCCGCGCCGACAATGGCCGCGCTGAAATCGGACCCGCCACGGCCCAGCGTGGTGGCGATTCCTTCACGCGTGGATCCAATAAACCCGCCCATCACCGGCACGCGTCCGCGATCAAGCAATGGCTTTACGATCTCGACCAGGCGCGCGTTAGTCTCCTCGAAGTGCGGGACCGCCTTACCAAAGTTGGCATCGGTGACTACGCATTGGCGGGAATCAACATGGGCAGCGTTGATGCCGCGCTGGCCGAATGCCGCTGCGGCGATCTTGCTGGATACTCGTTCTCCAAATCCCGAGATAGTGTCCGTGGTGCGTGCCGTAAGCTCGCCCACGGCGACCACGCCGCGCAGCAGATCTTCCAGTCCGTTGAAGTCGGCTTCCAATATCGGCGCAAGAGGGGCAAACGCCTTGTCGCCCAGGAGATCAGTGGCAGTGCTGTAATGGCGATCACGCGCGGTACAGCATAAATCCAAAGCTTTGGCACGGTCTCCTGCGCCTGCCGCCGCAGCCATGGCAAGAAGCTGATCGGTAATTTTGGCCAGCGCGCTTACGACCACGACAGGCTTTTCCGCGAGACGATCGCGAACAATCGCGGAAATGCGATCGATGGCCTGTGCGTCCTGAACCGAAGTGCCGCCGAATTTCATCACGATCACGGCAGTACCCCGCAGGGGCTAAAGCCCAACTTCTTTGGCGGCTTAGCGGCACGAGTAAACTCGTGCCCTGACACTCGTATGAAATATTGCGGGTCGCTCATCAGCTCAGGTATCCCTGCGCTTTGAGCAGCTCGCCGTTCAGGATGGCCGCTCCAGCAGCGCCACGGATGGTGTTGTGTGAGAGCACGGTAAAGCGCCAGTCGAAAATATTGCAGGGACGCAGTCGCCCCACCACCGCGGACATGCCACGCCCGCGATCGCGATCCAGCCGCGGTTGTGGACGGTCGGGTGCAGGATCATAGATCACTGGCTCTTCCGGCGCGGAAGGCAGCTTGAGCTTTTGCGGCAGACAGCGAAATTCTTTCCACGTATCAATGATCTCGGCGGCCGTGGCCGGCTTCGTCAATTTGACTGAGACCGATTCTGTGTGTCCATCTTCTACCGCGACGCGGTTGCAATGCGCGCTCAGAACAATGCCGGCGTCTTTCACACAGTTACCGGTCAGCGTGCCTAGAAGCTTGCGGGATTCGGCTTCCATTTTTTCTTCTTCGCTGGCGATGTATGGAATCACGTTGCCCAGAATGTCGAGTGAGGGAACTCCGGGATAGCCCGCGCCGCTCACGGCCTGCATAGTTGTGACAAAGACCTTTTCCACGCCGAAGCGCCGATGCAGAGGCGCCAGCGCCATCACCAATCCAATGGCCGAGCAATTGGGATTAGTCACCATGAAGCCGCCATTCTTCTGGTACCACTTTTGCGACTTCAAGAGCGGCAGATGGTCGCCGTTCACTTCCGGGATCACCAGTGGCACATCCTCAGCCATGCGAAACGCGCTGGAGTTGGATACCACCGCGCAGCCTGTGTCGGCGAAGGCGGGCTCAATCTCGCGGGCCGCGGTAGAGTCCAGCGCGGCAAAAATCAGCTTGGGCGTGTCTTTGGCCGGTGACGCGGAGTTCACGGTGAGCGCAGCCACTCGCGCCGTTAGCGGCGTTGCCAAACGCCAAGTGGTGGCGTCTGAATACTTCTTTCCCGCGGATCGGTCTGAAGCCGAGAGCCAACTTACTTCAAACCAGGGATGGTTTTCCAGTAACTGTATAAAGCGCTGTCCTACTGTGCCTGTAGCGCCGACAATGCCGACTTGAATTTTGCTGGTCATTTTTCTGATGAAAAATTGATTTTAGCATCTGCAAACCGAGATCAACTTCTCAGTCGCCTGCGGCAGCCATGCTTTTCTTCTGGACCAGATATTCTTCCGCCAGAACCACGACCAGGGCGGCCGTGGGAACTGAAACCAGAGCGCCGAGAACTCCGGCCAGCGATCCGCCGATGGATAAGGCAATGATCACGGCCAGCGGTGAGAGGTTCAGCGTTGATCGCATGATGCGGGGTGAAAAGTATCCGGCTTCAAATTGCGCGTACACGGCATGGAAGATCACCACACCGAGCACCTTTTGCGGAGAATCCAACGCGGCAACTGTACCTGCCAACACCAGCGCGCTGACCGGGCCGGCGATAGGGATAATGTCCGCCACACCGGCAAACATGGCCAGCACGTAAAAGTATTTCAGCCCCAGCGCGTAATAGACTGCCAAGCTGCACAGTCCCATGCAACCCATCATGATGCCCTGGCCCATCAGCCAGTTGCGCATGCGCTTTTCCGCGCGCATCAGAGTTGAGCGCAAACGCTGTTGCTGGTCCAGCGGAAACAATGAAACCGACCACTGGAACGCGCGCTCGCCATCGATGATGAAATAGGCGGTGAGAATGATAGCCGTAAAAATTCCAAACACGCCTCCGGCAACATTCAGGAACAGGCCGCCCGCGCCTCCGGCAATTTCCGACGCGTACTTCTGCATTTGTACCGGATCAACTTTGTTGCCAAACGGCAGGTGCTTCAACTCTTCCGTGAGCGCGGCAAGACGTTGCGGCCATTCTGCTGAGAACGTTCGCGCATCATGGTAGATGGGCGGAAAGGCAAAGACCATGAACAGGGTCCCAGCCAGAACCAGCAGCAATATAAGGAAAAGAATGGCGAAGCCGCGTCCCGGTCGCCAGCCAGCAACCGTCAATTTGCGGATTACGCCGATGGCCGGCGAGAGCACCACCGCGAACAGGGCGCTCACGTAAACCAGGATCAGCACGTCGCGCACGGTATAAGCCGTCCACAACGCCAGAATCACGCCGAAGAAGAAAAGAATATCTGAGCGATGGTTCTTCGCCATAAAAAACAGAAAGCCTGTTGGGGGAATGAATGAAGTGTAACGCAGGATGTGTGGATTTCCATCCTGCCGGAAGTATTAGTCCTGAAAACTCGCTGCGCGGCTGTTTTAGTCGCGCACGACCTCAACCTTGGAAGCGGGTACTGCCATTTTCAGGACTTTGTAATCGTCTGAGACCCAAAGCAGCCACACCACGCCATCAGAATCAAGCTTCAGTTTGTTGACTTCCTTCTCCTGGCCTTTGAAGGTGAACTTTTCGCGCCCAACAATTTCCATCACCGCACTGCCCGCGGTGTGCTGGCGCGGAACCAGAATGCCGAAGTGGCTCGGGCCGCACGTGAGCCCCTGGCCATCGCGAGTGCAACCGGTGGAAAGATAGCGCCATACCAGCAGTTCGCGCTGGGAAAAGAAGTAGTCGTCCAGAATCACCGTAGAGACAGGCAGTACGTGGGGAACATCCATCTTTTTCTGGTCGGCGGGTGTCACGTGCTCAACCAGAAGCTGCTCCTTGGCTTCCACGCTGGATTCTTCCTTCTGCGGTGAAGTCGCGCGCCAGTTGTAGGATTGCAATTCGCCTGTGGGCGTCACGTGCATCTCGGCCGTCTGATCAGCTTTGTAGTTGCCGTCTTCGACCTTAATTTCAGACGTGGCTACGCTGAATTCGCCACGCGATTCAATGTTGAACTTCTCCGTGCCGATCCGTTTGCCGTCATGAAAGATGCCGAAGCTGCCGCTGTCCCAGACCTGATTGCTGGTGGCCTTTTTGGCCTTTTGGTCGGATGCGTTCGCGGTGCCGAGCTTTGAACTGCCCATCAAAGCAAGAGCCATTGTGCCAGCCAGAATCGTACGGATCGTTGCGTTCACTTTCTTACCTCCGGTATTGCTTCAGCCAGAATCTTCGCCACTTCCTGGGCCACTTCGTCCACCGTCTTGCCAGAAGTTTCTACGCGCTGCTTCGCCAGCGCATATGCCGGCTGCCTCTGCTGGAACAGCTCAGCGAACCTGGCTTCCTGCCTGGCCAGCGGACGAATCGTGGAGTCATTCGCGCAACGGCGCTGTAACTCATGCACTGGCGCCTCCAGCAGTATGGTCATGGCGTCGGCAAGGAGCAACGCTTCGCGATTGGCTGGCTGAGCAAACGTTCCTCCACCCAGCGCTATCACCAGATGGTTCTGGGCATCACCTTCCTGCAGCAGTTCTGCCAGGGCAGCGCTCTCCACTGCGCGAAATCCTGATTCACCCAGTTCGGTGAAGATCTCTGCGACGCTCTTCTGCTCTCGCGATTCGATCACGCGGTCCAGATCGCGGAAACTCCAGCCCAACCTTCGGGCCAGCGCCTGGCCGACGCTTGTCTTCCCGGCGCCCATGAATCCAATCAGAAACACGCGCCGGTTTGATTCAGCTCGGGCCATGTAAATAAATTTTTCGGGAAACGCGGTTTATGGCCGCGTTTATTGCTTCTTCACGCGGATTCTACCACTGAATGACTGGAGCTGGACTGCCGATGCACCGGAGTTGGAGGTACCTGCAAAGGAACGTCCTGACTGCGGGGTAAAGGACGTATGCGTTTTCTGGCTGAGAGGGAAGTCGTTCTGCACGTCGCCGGAAACGGAACGTGCTGTGATGTCAACAGATGCGGTCTGTGGCAAGCTTATATCGATGGCCCCGCTATGCGTGGTCAATACGTAGTTGCCCATTCCCGAGCAGTCGCCATTGTAGGTAATGTTTCCGCTGCCGGTTCCTACTTTCACCTTAGGGCCGGTAACGTTTGCCAACTGCACCGCGCCGGCGCTGGACGTGACTTCAACCGGCCCACCATTGATATTGCTCAGTGTCACCGGCCCAGTCACGCTGCGGACCTGCACATTTGATTTGGCCACGTCATGCACGGTGATCTGGCCTGTATCAGAGGAAAGGCTTATATCGCCGCTGAGGTTCTCCGCGGTAATGGTTGCTGTAGCAGCGTTTACCGTAACAGAAGTGCCTGCGGGGAGCGAGATTTCAAAGTCAACGCGAGCTTCGTCCGCGCTTGGCTTCTGATTAGGAAGGGCGTGCGCTGTGATTTCTATTCTGCCATGGTCATTCGTGCTTGACTGGTCCACTTCAACTTTGTTGCTCGCTGCGGTGTAGGCGATGATGACCTGGTGTCCATTGTTGGATTTCAGGTTGACCGACCCTGCGTTGTTGGTCAGGGTGACTGCGCCACCGGGGGCGATGTCAAGCCGAAATTCCCTGCGCGCCTCGACGGAATAAGCGCTGGAGGAAAGCAGTGCAGTAACTCCCAGCGCGGCGGCATAGCGCATCCCATTCCTGGCGGAAACTCTCATGGTGGTCAGTCCTCTCTCATTCACTCGTCTCATTCACCGGAGATCAGGGCAGTGAGCGGGCCGTGGCCATCTGATACAGCATTTCCTTCTGCTGATAAGCTTCCAGCAGTTGCTGCCGCGCCGCGGGATCCTGCGGGTCGCGATTCACAGCCTGCTTTGCATCCTTGATGTACGCGTTGGCCTCGTTCAGGCCGGTCTGGAACGCCCGTCCAACCACCGGATCCTGCTTTGACAGCGTGCTGATCAACTGCTGGTCGTCTTCACTGATTGGGACGGGTTGAGCGCTACCATTTTGCGCCGGAGCGGAGTGCGCAGGCAAGCGTTGATAATTAATGACGGCGTTAGTGAACACTATGGTTGCCGCCAGGGCCATGATCCAGCCTAGCGGTGTCCAGCTCTTGGCTTGTGCGGTCGAGTAGTTCTTTATTTGTCCCCGCGGGGACAATCGACCCTCCGTGAGCATGCCTTCGCGGTGCAAAGACTGCTCAATGTTGGTCCAGACCTGTGGGCTGGGTTCACGCATCGGAAGCAGGAGTTTTGCCTGCTCCGCAATATAGCGCAGATCGCGGACCAGTTCGGCGCATGACGCGCAGGTCCGTAAGTGCTCTTCTTCAGCTTCGTTCCCGCCGCTCTCAATTATGTACGGCAGTACTTCCTGAAATTGCTGGCAATCCATGGTTGATCATCCTCTCCCTGCAGGCTGCGGGAACTTGCAATCTTCGTTCCTGATTTCAACCCGCGCTTCTCGTCCGGCTGAAATTTCCCGCGCATCGCCTTGCTTCAACGCTCAGCCGCTTAGTGGCGGGCGGCCTTTTCGGCTCTACTGAGCTTCAACAAATCGCGCAATTTCATGCGCGCTTTGTGTAACTGTGACTTGCTGTTTCCTATTGAGCACCCCATCATCTCGGCGATCTCATTGTGCTCGTATCCTTCCACGTCATGTAGAACAAAAATGATTCTGTACCCCGGCGGTAAACTCTCAATGGCCCGCTCCAGGTTGACCCGATCAATCGACCCGGCCAGAACGTTGTCCCGGGCGCCTATGTCCTTTTTGGGGCCGTCTTCATGCTGCGGCTCCAGGGCTTCATCCAGTGAAATCTCGGGCAGGCCCTTCTTTCGCAGATGCATCAGGACCACGTTCACGGCCAGCCGGTGCAGCCAGGTGGAAAACGCTGACTCGCCGCGGAAGGTGGCAATCTTGCGATAGAGCTGAAGGAAAGCCTCCTGCGTAAGGTCTTCCGCTTCGGCGGTGTTTCCCGTCATGCGCAGGCATAAGGAATAGACCCGGCGCTTGTGGAGCCCATACAGGCCTTCAAACGATTCCGCGTCTCCGCCCTTCGCACGCTCGATGGCCTCTGCCTCGGACATCCCGGATGCGACGATTTTCTTGGTTTGTGTCAATTTGACCTTTACGGGCCGCTCAGAATTCTGATGCGGCTGAGTAGCTGCCATGTTGTATGCCAATGAGTTATATGACAATGTCCCACCAATCGTTTAAGCCGATTTAGGCCGATTCTTTTCTTTCGATTCTTTTCTTTAATGAGACATAATGGAGCCCTTTTGGAGAGCTTTGGTTGCCTGAAGCCCAAAACACCTTAATACTAGCTCGATACTCAAGGGCCGGCAGAACAAACCAACTATCTGGGCGTGTTTAGCTGCCGGGTACCCCGAATACCTCAACTAGGATTTCAAAGCACTTCCGCCGAGTCATCCCAAGGCATCCCAACTTCCGACTTCGGTTTTTTTGTCCGCGACTATCCGCGTTCACCTGCGGTTAGTGTTTTGCCGTTGCTTCACGCTGACGACCGATCTCGTGCGAATGACGGCGATCTCCGCGCCATTTTCCAATTGCCATTTTGCCAATTGCTGCTTTATCAGCGTCCATCAGCGGCAACTGGTTTTTTCCGGTAAGATTTTGATTTTCCGGTCACGATTTTGATTTTGTCGGATCCGCGACCATCCGCGTTCATCCGCGGTAGGCTTGGCTGCTGCTCTTCCGATCACGGCGATGGCGTGCGATCAACCGATCTCGGCGATCATCAGGGTTCCCTCACTATCACTTATTTCGTTTGTGAAAACAACTAATCTAAAGTTTAGAGAAAAGGGAGGATTCTGGCCGGTGACTCTTAAGGTTGACTTGGTGTTTTACGGAGCCACGTCGGCGGATACCGGCAAACTTGCCCGCTTCTTCCGTGCTCCCCGCCAGTAGAGAATCAATCCTGTTCCGATAAAGGCGGCAGTCCAAAATACCAGCTTCGCCTCAAACAGAGCCTTGCTGCGCACTCCACCCGGAGGAATCGCTGCCAGCGCCATGGATCCGGCTGTGATCAGGAAGCCGAGCGTTCCGGTAATCCATATGCCGATTTTTCCGCCCGGAACCAGAACCGCTTGCGCGCTGCTGGCCCGGTCCTTTCGATAAGAAAGTTTGATGGCAGCGGCGTACATATAGAGGAAGGGAATGAAGTAGAGGATCACCGCCATATCCACCAGAAATTGATATGCCTCAACCACGGTGGCGTTGATCTGCGAAAAGACCAGGATCACCCCGGAAATTCCTGCCTGAATCAAAATGGAAACGTAAGGCGTCTTCCACTTTGGGTGTACGCCCGCCACTGTCGCGCCAACTCCACCAGCATTGCCCACCGTGACTAACAAGGCAGCAATCACTCCGAACCAGGCGATACCTAATATCGCTGAACTCGCGCTGATGCCCTGGAAAACTCCGTTGCGGACGTCAATCTTGTCGGCCGGAAGCAGGGTCAGCAACGCCACGGTAGCCACGATATAAATCAACGCGATCATCACCGCGGAAGCGTAGATCGCGCGTGGGAATGTCTTTCTCGGATCGCGCACTTCTTCGCTCATCGCGCAGACAAGCTCCATGCCAGTAAATGCGAACGCGATATTCGACCAGAAATTCACCGTGTCCAGGTTCCATACCGGCAGGGAACTCTTCCAGTCAAAATGGCTTGCGCTGCCGTAATGAACGGCAACGTACCATCCCATGCCGATCAGCATCAGCAACGGCATGTAAGTTGAAACGCCACCGGCATTTTGCAACCATTTGCCAATGTTCAGACCGACCAGGTTCATCACCACCGCGACAGCCAACAGTCCCAACGACGCCCAGAGAAGATAATGCGGGTTGGTCGCCAGCGGAGCGAATTTTGGTCCGCCGATGAATACTGACATGGCTACGCTTGCGGTGAGCAAGCCCGGGAAATAGAAGAACGTATAGATCCAGTAGGACCATCCAGCGATGAATCCGTGAAAATCTCCAAACGCCTCTTTGCTCCACACGTATAATCCGCCTTCGGCGGGAAAGCGTGTGGAGAGTTCAATGATGATCAGTGATGTTGGCAGGAAGAACAGCACCGCCGCCAGCACCCACAAGCTGATTGACGATGTGCCGTTATGCGCGGCTGCGGCAATCCAGCGCGGGCCAAGCACGGCGGCAATGTTGAACAGCAGCACGTCCCAGAAACCCATGGCGCGGCGAAGCTGTGATTTTTGATTTGTGTTTTCCGTCATGAAGTGGGCGCTCACACGCGAAATGCTGGCATCGCGAAAAATAAATTAGCGAAACCTCAATTTGCGAAGCTTAGATTTGCGAGACCTGGATTCTCGAAACCCAGATTAACGTCCGGTAAATCCGCACCATTGTATCCTGCTCAACTACTGCGTAAGAACTGAATTGTCATCCTGATTGAGCGAAGTCGGAGCGCATGCGACGACGCAGTCGAAGGATCTATGCATTTGGTTGTTTGTTAGACATACCGCGACCATAATCCGCACGTAACAGGACCTGACTTTAGTCAGGCCGTTAGCGGTCCAGAATGAATTGGCCTTCAGCCCCTGCAGGTATCAACGCACAGCTTCAGCTGTGCCGAAAACCGCCCCTTCCCCCTTTGTCATCTTGAGCGAAGTCGGAGCGTATGCGACGACGCAGTCGAAAGATCCCGAGGCAGCCGATCGTGACAATGCCGCCTCAGGGAGTTCTCCCGAAACAAGATTACCCTCGTCATCCCGACATCCGTAAGCGAACGCGCGTTTTCTTCAGCGCGTGAGCAGGATGGAGGGACCTTGTGCTTGATTTGTGAAAAGTAGAGTCAAACACAAGTTGAAGTGTTTCGGCTTCAAACTCGAAACAAAAGTCCCGGAGGGACGTAACAAGCTGCAGCCGGGCACGGAAGTGCCCGGTAAAGTGTCCACGTGATCAGAATCCCTTTAGGGATGGCACAATCTCTCTCCGCCTACTCCGTTCTGTAATCGCAGCCACACACCTGTGGCACAGCCGCCGATTCATGGCACGCTAACTGCCTACTCGAGTGGCTCTTCGTAATACACCTTCGGATCTGCGCTCGCGAGAGCGGAAGTTGCAAGCATAATGAACGAAGGCCACATCTCGCTGAAACGCAAACCTTCCAGTTGCAGAGGATGTCCTCATGATCGACTCGCACGATTGGAAACTCTCGGTTTTGTCGTTGCTTGTTCATGTCGAAGCAGATCGCATCGAAATCACCGGTGTCAGGCCGGCCAATCTGCACATAACTGGCCTGCAGAAACAATTCAGAGAGACTGCCCTTGGTCGCCGAAGCCTCCTGGGTAAACTGATTCAAATCAGAAGCCCATCCAAAGAATGAAACTCCCATCACGTCGAACGCCGGGAATGAGTATCGCGATAAGAACTCCGCAAAAG
>WNFA01005709.1_pt1 | contig 23775 bp, 22 predicted proteins | sample 5400481 | NCBI WGS metagenome assembly WNFA01 (sample SAMN13153340, study PRJNA577476) | soil metagenome | isolation source: 120 cm saprolite under Douglas fir tree site 2 hole 1 replicate 2 | place: USA:California | collected 2015-04-18 | reverse complement strand
CATTGCAGCTCGGACGCGGCCGGACGTCGAGGATGCGAACTTCCAGGATATCGCCGGGCTCGGCGTTCTCGATTGCAACGGGACCGGTCAGCAGATGGACGCCAACGCCTTCGCCGGAGCCGCGCACAAACGGACCTTCGGTCGGCCCCGCGCCACGGCGGACGATAGCCTTATGTTCCCTGGTCCAATGAAACACGCTTTCGGCGCCGGGATCGCCCGCGATCATCCGCTCGTGGTCGTCGTTGGCGTGATGGGTCAGCGTTTCGATGGTGGCGCGGTCGCCGGACTTCAGGGTCAGGGCCGGCGCGATCTTCTTGCTGAAATAGCCCCACTGGACGTTCTTGGGAGAAACGGGAAGGAGATGATGTTTCATGCGGTGGCCTCGAAAGAACGCTTGCGGACGTAAGTTGGTTTTGAGTTGAAGGATGTCACCCTAGGTTGAGAAGGCGGCGCAAGGCTGCCTCATGCGGGCGCCGCGGTTGGTCTGTCGGCCTCCATGATGCTGAGAAATCGCGCCGTGACCGGATTGCGCGGGCTGGTAAGGACCTCGTGCGCAGGTCCCTCTTCGATAATCGAACCGCCGCTGAGAAAGACCACGCGGTCGGCGACTTCGTCGGCGAACCGCAGCTGGTGGGTCGAGATGATCATGGTCAGGCCATCCTCGACCGTGAGGCGCCGGATCACCTCCAGCACTTCATTGACCAGTTCCGGATCGAGCGCCGAGGTCGGCTCATCGAGCAGCAGCACGCTCGGGTTCGGGGCAATCGCGCGCGCGATCGCAACGCGCTGCTGCTGGCCACCGGACAAATGCCGCGGCAGCGCGTCGGCGCGGTGGCTGAGGCCGACGCGTTCGAGCAGTTCTCGCGCGCGCCGATCGGCGTCGGCCCGCGAAACGCCGTGGACCCAGCGCAACGGACCCGCGACATTCTCCAGCGCCGTCAGATGGCCGAACAGATTGAATTGCTGGAACACCATGCCGACGCCGACCATGGCGCGCTCATTGGCAAGGTCACGCGGCGAAAGCGGTTTGCCGTCTTCCCGAAAACCCATGCGGCGGCCGCCGACCTTGACGGTTCCGGCATCCCAGCCCTCGAGATGGTTGATACATCTGAGCAGCGTGCTCTTGCCCGACCCGCTCGGGCCGAGCAAGGCTACGACTTCGCCATCGCGCACCGTCATATCGACGCCGGCGAGAACCGCCTGGCTGTCATAGGCCTTGTATAATCCGCTGACCTCGACCACCGCGTCGTTGCGCGTCAGGGTTGCCGACCGCCTGGTTCGGTCCGCCCTCGACGCTTTGGCGTCCTTGACAGGCGCGGCGTCGGGGAGGGTTTCGCCGGATCCTGCGCAGGTAGGAGCGATGGGCTCCGCGGTGATCGGCTCCAGCGCCAACGGCGCGCGATACCAGGGCAGCAAGCGCGCGAGACGAAACTGGGCCGGGGGCCGGTCGAGATCGAGAACACGTTCCACCAGCAACTGGATGACGCTGACCCCGGTGGTGAGCGCCAGATAGATCAGCCCGGATGCAAAGAAGATCGAAAAGAAGTCGAAGGTCGAGGATGCGAGCTGCGTGCTTCGCAGCGTCAGTTCCTCCACCGAGATCACGCTGGCGAGCGACGAATTCTTCAGCGCGCTGACGGTCTCATTGCCGAACGCCGGAATCATCGTGCGAATCGCCTGCGGCGCGATAATGCGTCGCATCAGCAATCCAGGCGTCATCCCGAGCGCCTGCCCGGCCAGGATCTGTCCGCGATCGACGCCAAGCACGCCGGCGCGAAGCATCTCGGCGATGAAGGGCGCTTCGTTGGCGGCCAGCGCCAGACCGGCGGCCCCGACCGCGCTCAATTTGAGGCCGATCTGCGGCAAGGCATCATAGGCGAACACCATCTGCAGGATCAGCGGCGTGCCGCGGAAGATCACGGTGTAGCCGCGGGCGAATGCGGCCAGCATCCAGAAGCGACTGAGCTGCATCGCCGCCAGCACCAGACCGAGGATCAGCCCGCCGGCCAGCCCGAGCGCGGTCACCGCCAGGGTGAACCAGATGCCCTCGATCAGGTACGGCAGGCTGAGATAGTGGGCGAACAGCGACATTACTTGACGGAAAGAATGTCAGGCTCTTTGAAGTTGTTCACATCGAGCTCCCACTTCTTGAGCAGGTCCATGTGAATCCCTGCCTTCTGAACTTCGATCAGCGCGGCCATCACCGCGTCGCGGAATTCAGGCTTGTCCTTGGGAACGGCGATGCCGACCGAATAGGGAATGGTCACCGCGAGCGCCTTCTCCAGCTTGTCGGGATTGGCCTTCACCGCCTGATCCACCGTGTTGACGTCGTTGACGTAGGTGTCGGCGCGGCCCGCGAGAATGGCCTGGATGCAATTGGCGTTGTTGTCGTAGAGCTGCATCGTCGGCTCGGCCTTGCCGGCCGCCTTGCATTGCGGAACAAGCGCCTGGACCAGCGGCACTTCGACAAAGCCGGTGTTCTCGGCCGCCGCCGAACCGCACATCGATAAATTGATGCCGTCGATCTTCTTCGGATTGCCCTTGGCGACCAGAACGCCGTCGAACACTTTCGAATAGGTGATGAAGTCGGCCGCCTTGGCCCGCTCTTCCGTGGCGTAGATATCGGAAATCACGATATCGGCTTGTCCGCTCGACAACGTGGTCAAGAGGGCTGCGAACGTCACCGCCTTGTAGGTCAGCGAGAAGCCAAGGCATTCGCCGATCCGCTCGCCGAGATCGATGTCGAAACCGACATATTTGCTGGGATCTTTCGGATCGATCGCTTCATAGCCGGGCGTGTGCGGGTTGATCGCGTTGACGAGCGTCTTGCCCTTCCATGCCGGGTATTTCGCCTGCAGCGCCGCGCATCCGGCCGGCGCCGCCTGCGCCTGACCCGAAATCGCAAGCACAATCAGGCACGCAATGCCCATTGCAACATTTCGGGGTCGCTTGGCCAATCTGGCTCTGTCCCGGAAATGGCGCGCGTTCCCAAAAACATTTTCGAGCATCATGAGAAAAACTCCTCTGTTGCTGACGAGCAGGTTGGCTCGGCAAAGCTGAACGGTGACCGGGAGGCTAGGATGAGCAGAGCGCGAATGCTTGTCTGCAGCCGCACAAACACTTGCAGCCGCCGCTCCAATTTTTGGGCATCGGTCGCACGCTTTATGGGCTGACCGCACAAATAGCGATCATTCGAGGCGGAAAAGTCTCACCTCGTGGAAACTCGACGGCCCTGAAATGCCGATCCGCAAAGGGTGAGAGCGCTCGATCGGTGTTTAGCGCCCCCCGCTACGGCGTGACGGTGAGGGTTGCCTTCACGTCATTTGCGCGGAATGCCGCGGCAAGCTGGCAGAGCCTGCGATTGTTCGACCGCATGCTGATGCGAATGGTCATCGCCATTCCGCAAGGAGGACACGACTGCCCCGGGATGGCCGGGGCGGCCGTACTTTGTTCGTCAAGCGCCTTGCGGCATCTGATCGAGAAATCCGGTGACGCTCCGGATGCGGCCATCCTGGACGACGGCGAAGTCCGTGCCCTTGATCGGGCTGTCGGCGCCATCGGGGCCCAGTCCCCATGAGAAACGGATGTGGTTGCCAAATCCGTTGGGCTGGCCGATCAGTTGAAACCTGAAATCCGGAAAGCGCTGCTGCACGCCGGCGATCAGCGCGTCAACGCCGTCGTGGCCATCGCCGCTCATCAGCGGGTCGACATATCTGGCATCATCGGCCCAGTTCGCAGCAAGAATCTCGCGCCGGCGGCTTGGTGTTCTCTCGTTCCACAGATCGATATAGCGGCTGGCAACTGCGTTGACGTCGATCATTCTCTCTCTCCTTTCGATATTGGCTGGATTGATCGGCTGATCGACTATCGAAGGTTCGCGCGACCCTATCGATTACCTCAGAGGTCATCGATTTCGATTTGCTCATAGCCGTTCGAGCGAAGCCGAAAAGCTCTGATTCATGGAAACTGCCGGAAAAATCCCCAGATGGTTTCCGCGCCGTCGGTGTCGTGGTTCTGCGGGCCGAGAAACCCGTCCACCATGCGCGGGAAGCGCGCGTCCGCGAAAGCGCCGGGCATGCGATGGCCGCCATCATTGATGCGATAGAGCACGACGTCGCGCCCCTGCTGACAGCGCGAAGAGATCCGCGTCACCGTGGTCCGGTCCGCATGATCACGATGGTCGAGATCGACCGCGGCGGCGTCCTGGGTTTCGCAAGCATTGGCGTGGCGCCAGAAATCAAGCGTCTTCGCCGTCGACCAGAAGCCCGCGGCCGCGAAGCGGCTGCTGCCGCGCCCGCCTTGATAGGGAATCAGGGGATCGGCGGTTCCGTTCATCATCAGCATGGAGACCGCTCGTGATGGATGGCAGGCGCTGGCCGATTCGTCCGTGAGATTCATGATGACACTGGCCGCTGCGGCGAACAGTTCGGCGCGTGCGCAAACCATCGTCATGGTCATGGCCCCACCGTTGGAGAGGCCGGTGACATAGATGTGCTTCGGGTCGGCAGTCCCGTCTGCGATGAATTTTTCGATCAGCTTTGCGATAAAGCCGACATCGTCGGTATCCTTTGGCGGCGCTCGGCCGGCGCGGTTGGCATTGGGGCGGAAATCGGCCCAGGCGCGGTTGAGCCCATCGGGAAAGACCACGCCGAAACGTTCGCGCCTCGCCACCGGCAGCCACGAGGTTCGGCTCGCCATGTCGGCTCCGGTCTGGGTGTTGCCGTGTAGAACAATGACAAGCGGCGCCGGCTTGGTGTCGGGGAGATGAGCCGTGAACGTCCGCGTCACGCCGTTGACGCCGATTGTGTCGGACAACGCAGGACCCGCACAACACGTGATCGCCAAAGCGATGGCAATTCCCGGCACGCGCATCAACTGTTTCATCGCATCGATATCCGAAGGTTTAGCTTCTTTATCCCGCCGCCTTCGCCGCCGCGCGCCCGGCATTGCGGCCGGAAAACAGACAGCCGCCGAGAAAAGTGCCTTCCAGCGACCGATAGCCGTGCATGCCGCCGCCGCCGAAGCCGGCCGCTTCGCCGGCGGCATAAAGCCCCGGCATGATCTTGCGGTCGTTGCCGAACACGCGCGAGTCGAGGTCGGTCTCGAAACCGCCCAGCGTCTTGCGGGTCAGGATGTTGAGTTTCACGGCGATCAAGGGGCCGTGGAGGGGATCGAGAATCCGGTGCGGTTTGGCGGTGCGGATCAGCCGGTCGCCGATATATTTTCGCGCGTTGTGGATGTTCATCACCTGCGTATCCTTGACGTAAGGATTTTCGATCTCGCGATCGCGCGCCTCGATCTGGGCTTTGACGTATTCGAGCTTCAGCAGGCTGTCGCCGCTGAGCGCATTCATGGCGCCGATGAGATCGGCAAGATTATCGCGCACGATGAAGTCGACGCCGTGGGTCTTGAATGCTTCCACGGGGGCGGGCGCGCCCTTGTTGGTGGTGCGCCTGGCGGTCATCAGCCAGCTTTTTCCCGTAAGATCGGGATTCTGTTCCGAGCCTGAGAGCGCGAATTCCTTCTTGATGATGCTCTGGGTCAGCACGAACCACGAATAATCGTAACCCGTCGACATGATGTAATGCAGCTGGCCGAGCGTGTCGGAGCCGGGAAACAGCGGCGAGGGCAGCCGCGTGCCTGTGGCGTCGAACCACATCGAAGACGGACCGGGCAGGATGCGGATGCCGTGGCGCGGCCAGATCGGCGACCAGTTCCTGATGCCCTCGACATAATGCCACATCCGGTCGCGGTTGATCAGCCGCGCGCCCGCGGCCTCGGTAATCCCGATCATCCTTCCATCGACATGTTCGGGCACGCCGGAGATCATGTTCTTAGGAGCCTCCCCAAGCCGCTTCGGCCAGTTCTGCCGGACCAGGTCGTGATTGCCGCCGATGCCGCCGGAGGCGACGATCACAGCCTGGGCGCGCAGGGTGAAGTCGCCGACGACCTTGCGCGAACTGCTTTTGCCGCGCTCGACAGGATCAGCCTCGAGGATCGCACCGCTGACGCCGTCGACGGCGCCGTCCGTGATGCTAAGCGCATCGACGCGATGGCGGAATTTGAACGTGAGCCGGCCGTTCGCCTGGGCTTGCCGCGCCCGCCGTTCGAACGGTTCGACAACCCCGGGGCCGGTGCCCCAACTGACATGAAACCGCGGCACCGAATTGCCGTGGCCCATCGCATCGTAGCCGCCGCGCTCGGCCCAGCCGACGACGGGAAAGATTCGATGGCCCATCGCGCGGAGCCAGCCGCGCTTCTCGCCGGCCGCGAACGCCACGTAAGCTTCCGCCCAGCGTTTCGGCCAAAGGTCTTCGTCGCGATCAAAACCCGCCGATCCCATCCAGTCCTGCAGCGCGAGGTCAAAACTGTCCTTGATGCCGAGTCGGCGCTGTTCGGGGCTATCGACCAGAAACAACCCGCCGAACGACCAGAAGGCCTGACCGCCGAGACTTTGTTCGCCCTCCTGATCGACCACGATGACGCGTTTACCGGCGTCGGCAATTTCGGCCGCGGCGACGAGACCTGCGAGACCGCCGCCGACCACGATTACGTCCGCATCATCAGCCATATCGCGTCGCCCCCCGCTTTTGACCGGATTGAAGCGCGCGGTTCGAACCACGGTCAACCGCAAATGGTTCTTGCGTGTGTCTTCGCGGCGGCGGCGAACCGGCAAAACTTAGGGTTGTTCCAGTTTGGGACCTTGTCGGTTGGCAGTGCAACCGGCAAGCAACACTCGATTTGAATTTGTTTTGATGCACTCTTCGGATCTGGACAAAATCCCGATCTCGCAACACGCTGGCGACGTCTTGCATCACCACCGTCTGGCATCACTCAAGACGGTTAGGTTCGGGTTCGGCAGGTTTGAACTGAGGCTTGGAAATGAAGTTCGTGACAGGGTTGCTCGCGGCGGTTCTTCTCCTGGCAGGGGTCGGCGCAAGCCATGCGGTGGTTCGGATCGCCGAGGACCGTGGCGGACGCATTGGAACCTATGTCGACAAGTATCAGGGCCTGCGCAGTTCGGGCGAAACTGTGATTATCGACGGGTTGTGCGCGTCAGCCTGCACCATCGTTCTGGGCGCGGTTCCTCACGACAAGATCTGCGTGACATCTCATGCCAATCTCGGCTTCCACGCCGCCTGGGACTTTGGCGCCAATGGCCGCGCCGTGACCAATCCGGAAGCCACCCAGATGCTGTATTCGATGTACCCCTCGCCGGTACGGCGCTGGATCTCGCAGCGGGGCGGACTGACGCCGCACATGATCTTCCTCCGCGGCAAGCAGCTGATGGGCATGTACAAACCCTGCTATCTCGATGCCCAGGCGTCCTCGCCGCGGCCCCTATCCGCGCACCGCGATGCTCGTCAGCAGGACGTGATCGCTCCGACCCCTGCCGCGCTTGCCCGGCAGCCCGACTAGCCCTATCTGAATATGACAGGTTGGCGGACGGCGGCAACGCCGGCCGTTGTCGCCTGTACATTCAGATGGTCGCGCATGGCTCAGCCGATTTCCACCCAGCAAGGCATGATCGCCGCAACCCAGCCTTCGCGCAGGGTGGCGCCGGTGATCGTCGTGGCTGGTGCAGGTTTCGGCGCCGCCGTTCTGCTCGGCGCGCTGGTGCTGTGGTTCCATTATGGGACAGCGGTCTTCTTCGAGATGCTGGCGTCCGGCATCGGCGCCTGCTTCTGACCCGGATCAAGGGAATTTCATGATGGATCGGACCACCCGCCCACTGGTCATCGTCGCAGCATTCGCCGGAAGCCTGGTGGTTGGGCTCGTGCTGATGCTGTGGACCATGGGCGGATTGCGAAGTGTCGCGGCACCTGCCGCCATCGGCGGGCCGTTTGCGCTGACCGACCAGGCCGGTCAGACCGTGACCGAAAAGGACCTTGAGGGTCGCCCGACGCTGATCTTTTTCGGCTTCACCCACTGTCCCGACGTGTGCCCGACCTCGCTGTTCGAGATTTCCGAGGTGCTCAAAGCGATGGGCAAGGATGCCGATCGCGTTAACGCTTATTTCATCTCGGTCGATCCCGAGCGCGACACCGATGCGGCGATGAAGGATTATCTGTCGAGCTTCGATCCGCATCTGAAGGGTTTGACCGGTAATCCGGACGCCGTGGCGAAGGTGATTGCCGGTTTCCGGGTCTATGCACGGAAAGTTCCGCTGAAGGACGGCGACTACACCATGGACCACACCGCGCTGATCTATCTGATGGATCGCGACGGCAAGTTTGTCGCGCCGTTCAACATCAAGCGGACGCCCGGGGAAGCCGCGGCCGATCTGAAGCATTACCTCTGACCAGGAACCGGATGCTGCGGGTCCCGAAACGGACATTCGCGTCTTCCGCAGGATGGTCTATAAGGCCGTCCACCCCGGAAAACCGTCGGAAATGCAGTCACAGATACCTTTGCGGGCCAACGAAAGATTGTCTCGAACAATCCGCACAACCTTGGCGCTGAGCGGATTGTCGCTCGCGGCTGTGCTGGCTGTGTTCCTGTCAGGCGGCGCGGCGCAGGCGCAAACCCTGCCAAAACCCGGTACGGAGGCGGCGCCGCAGGCGGTGCCCGGATTCTGGGACCCGCGGCGGCGGCCGGATCGGCCCGATCTGTCCCGCCTGACCGTGATCCGCTTTCTGACCGAAACCGATTATCCGCCGTTCAACTTCACCGGCCCCGACGGCAATCCCGCCGGCTTCAATGTCGATCTGGCGCGGCAGCTTTGTGACGAGATCAAGGTCAGCTGCACCGTCCAGATGCGCCGCTTCGAGACGCTGCTGGATGCGATCGCGAGTAACCGCGGCGACGCCATTATCGCCTCGCTGGCAGTGACGCCGCAGCTGCGCGCGCGCGTCGATTTCACCGATCCGTATTACCGGGCGCCGGCGCGGTTCGTGTCGCGGCGCGACGCCGTGATGCCGGAGGTTCGTCCCGAATATCTCGAGGGCAAGAAAGTCGGCGCCATCGCCGGTACCTCGCATGAGGCCTATCTCAAGGCGATGTTCACCGACGCCGAACTGCATTCCTATCCCAATGACGACGCGCTGCGGCTGGCGTTGCGGCGCGGCGAGGTGGATTTCATTTTCGGCGACGCGATCTCGCTGGCGTTCTGGATCAACGGCACCGATTCCGCCGAATGCTGCGCGTTCTCCGGCGGGCCGTTTGTCGAGAGCCGCTATTTCGGCGAGGGCATCGGCATCGCCGTGCGCAAGGGCAACGACCTGTTGCGGCAATCGCTGAACTGGGCGCTGTTCCGGCTCTGGGAGAAAGGCCGCTACACCGATCTGTGGCTGCGCTATTTTTCGGTGAGCCCGTTCTGAACTCGTCATTGCGAGTTCCGTACCGGCCTTGGGGCCGACCCTGATGGATGAAAGTGTGGTGAATCAAGGCGATAGGGCTCGGGGAGTTTTCCCACTTTCTTCCTAGGAGCGAAGCGACGAAGCAATCCAGTCTTGCGTTGTTGCCTCTGGATCTTCGCTTCGCTCGCAATGACGGTTATATTGCAAACAGGCCAGTTTCCTGGCCCTGGAGAAAGCCATTCTTGATGTCCACGATCGATCTTGCCGTCAGTCCGAGCGATCTGCGTACGCTCGCCGAACAATCCAACGCCTGGCCGTTCGAGCAGGCGAAGCAGATTGTCGCGCGGCTGAAGAGGAAACCGAAGGACGAGGTGCTGTTCGAGACCGGCTATGGGCCGTCCGGCCTGCCGCATATCGGCACCTTCGGCGAGGTCGCCCGCACCACCATGGTGCGGCATGCGTTTCGCGTGCTCACCGAGGACAGGATCAGGACGCGGCTGCTTGCGTTCTCCGACGACATGGACGGTTTCCGCAAGGTGCCGGATAACCTACCGAACAAGGAGATGCTGGCAGAACATCTCGGCAAGCCGCTGACCAGGGTGCCCGATCCGTTCGGCACCCATTCGAGCTTAGGCGCGCACAACAATGCACGGCTGCGCGCGTTTCTCGACACCTTCGGATTCGACTACGAGTTCGCCAGTTCAACCGATTATTACACGTCGGGAAAATTCGACGCCACCTTGCTGCGCGTGCTGGAGCGCATCGATCAGGTGATGGCAATCATGCTGCCGTCCTTGCGCGAGGAACGCGCGGCGAGCTACTCGCCGTTCCTGCCGATCTGCCCGCGCACCGGGGTGGTGCTGTATGTGCCGATCATGGCGCACGACGTGAAGGCCGGCACGATCTCCTATGACGATCCGCAGACCAAAGAGCGCGTCACGCTGCCGGTCACCAGCGGGCATTGCAAGCTGCAATGGAAGCCGGGCATTGCAAGCTGCAATGGAAGCCGGACTTTGCGATGCGCTGGGCGGCGCTCGGCGTCGACTATGAGATGTCCGGCAAGGACCTGATCGATTCGGTCAAGCTTGCGGGCAAGATCTGCTCGACACTCGGCGGCACGCCGCCCGAAGCGTTCATTTACGAGCTGTTCCTCGACGACAAGGGCCAGAAGATTTCCAAGTCGAAGGGCAACGGGCTCACCATCGACGAATGGCTGCGCTATGCGTCGCCGGAATCGCTGTCGCTGTTCATGTATCGCGAGCCGAAGTCGGCCAAGCGGCTGTATTTCGACGTGATCCCGCGCAACGTCGACGACTATCAGCAATTCCTCGAAGGCTTTCCGCGCCAGGATGCAAAACAGCAGCTGGCCAATCCGGTCTGGCACATCCACGCCGGCCATCCGCCCGCGGCCGACATGCCGGTCACGTTCCAGTTGCTGCTGACGCTGGTGTCATCGTCGAACGCGGAGAATGCCGCGACCCTGTGGGGTTTCATCGGGCGCTATCGTCCCGGCGTCACGCCGCAGACCCACCCGAAACTCGACGCGATGGTCGGCTACGCCATCAACTATTATCGCGACTTCGTGGCCCCGACCAAGAAATTCCGCGAGCCGACCGATACCGAACGGGTGGCGCTGCAGGATCTGCGCGATGCGCTGTCGCAATTGCCGCCCGAATCAACGGCCGAGGAGATCCAGAACGTGGTCTACGAGATCGGTCGGCGCGAGCCGTTCTTGGATACCAAGAAAGCCAAGGACGGCAAGCCGGGCGTGTCGCTCGACTGGTTCAACATGCTCTACCAGGTGCTGCTCGGCCAGGAAAAAGGCCCGCGCTTCGGTTCGTTCGTCGCGGTCTATGGCTTGCCGAATGCGGTCACCATGATCGACGGCGCGCTGGCGCGGTCGGGGTAGGTACTGTCGCGTCGTCCCTGTGAAAGCAGGGACCCAACCATCGGCCTCGGTTGCTGCGAACAGCGTCGACCATATCGCGAAGACGAAAGACCTCTCGGTATGGGTCCCGGCTCACGGCCGGGACGACGTCGAGTGGAGTACCCCGCTCAAAGGGGCTCTCCGGATTTGGTACGGTATCGATAGATGCCTTCAGGGCTGAGAACTGCATGCATGTCCACGTCGGGATAGGTGATCTCGTCACCTGAACTCCGGTCACCAATGACGAGCAGCTTTGCGTCGGTTGCGGAGCGATTGACAAATCGGTGGGCGTCGCCTGAACCGGCAGGAAACCCGGCGCACATCCCCGGCTTCAATGTTTGCTCGCCGTCATTCGTCTGCAATACCACCTCGCCCTCCAGTACAAGGACGAACTCGTCCTGGCGCGAGTGCGCATGCCGGTAAGAGGACTGCCCTCCCGGAACAATCCGGGTCAAGTTGACGCCGAAATTCCGCAGGCCGGCGTGATCACCGAGCCGCCGATTGTATCGCATCTGATTGGCTGTCCGGTGAAGCTCCGGATAACTGGTGAAATTGCTCTCAGCTACAACGCCCGGATCAAAAGCCGGAAGCTTCAGTTTGGATTCCTCGGTCATTCCGGCTCCTTTTCATGACCTGTCTGCAACTGGATGGTGAAGCCGCCGCAAATGGAGATGAGAGACCCGCGCCAATTTCAACCAATTCCGCTCCAAAATAGGTTACAATATTGGGCATAACAAGAACCGTCCGGGATCCCGTTGAAGCGGTGACGCGGATGCCATCGCCATACCAATAGGGAGGATGTCCATGCAGTTCAGGGTTTCGCCGAAAACGCTCGGGGACACCAGCGCCGAGGAATGGCAGGCGCGGGTCGATCTCGCGGCTGCGCACCGGCTGGCCTATATGCACGGTTTCAGCGAGGGAATCTTCAACCACCTGACCCTCGTCGTTCCCGGCAGCAGCGACCGCTACTACCAGATCCCGTTCGGGATGCATTGGTCCGAAGTGACGGCCTCTTCCTTCATGGAGGTCGGCATCGACGACGGCAAGGTCAAGCGTGGCGCCGGCGACGTGGAACGTTCCTGCTACTGCATCCACGCGCCGATCCACAAGGCGCTGCCGCAGGCCAAAGCCGTGTTTCACACCCACATGCCCTATGCGAGCGCGCTGACGCGTCTCGAAGACCCGCGCATCAAGGAGATCGGCCAGACCGAGGTCGGCATGTCAGGCGAGATCGCGTATGACGACGAGTATACCGGGCCGGCGCTCGACCCGGCTGAGGGCGCTCGCCTCGCCAGGGTGATCGGCGACAAGACGGTGTTGTTCATGGCCAATCACGGCATCAGCACGGTCGGCGAGACCGTCGCCGATGCCTATGATCGGCTTTACTACATCGAGCGCGCGGCACAGGTTCAGGTCTACGCGATGTGGACCGGGCAGCCGCTCAAGCAGCTCCCTGCCGCCGTGGTCGAGAAGACCAAGCGGGATATCGGCGGGGCCGAGCTCTACGAGGGCCCAACCCCGGCACAGCGGCACTTCGATGCACTAAAGCGCATCCTCGACCGCAAGGAGCCCGACTACGCTTCGTAGGCGGCGGACGCCTTCAATTCGACACCGGCGCTTAAGCTCACCTCGTCATGCGCGGGCAGAAGCGCGAAGACGCGCTTCGCGCTTTTGCCCGGCAATGACGATTTCACCTACTGGCTCACCCACACGATCCGTGCGATCCACTCGACGTCGGCGGCCGCCAGGGTGTGGTCGACATGGTTCGGATTGAGCGATTGCAATTCCAGCGTCCTCGCGGTCCGGCGTTTCAGTTCCTTGACCATCACCTCGCCATCCCGGGTTTTCACCACCACGCGGTCACCGCGGCGGATCGGCATAGCAGGCGACACCACGATGACGTCACCGTCGCGATAGGCGGGCTTCATCGAATCGCCGGCGATTTCCAGTGCATAGCCGTGCTCGTCGTTGACGGAGGGCAGGCCCACCTCATCCCAGCCCTTGCCGGCCGGTAATCCGCCATCGTCGAAATAGCCGCCGGTTCCCGCCTGCGCGAAGCCGAGCAGCGGCACCGACTGCACGGTTCGCGCGCTGTCGCCGATCAGCTGCACGAAAGTGTCGATGGAACTGCTGGTGGCGGCGAGCGCCTTGGATACCGATTCGGTTGACGGCCACCGCTCGCGCCCGTCAGGCGTGACGCGTTTGGATTTGTTGAATGTGGTGGGATCGAGGCCGGAACGTTTGGCGAGTCCGGAAGGCGACAGTCCGGCCCGCTCCGCCAGCCGATCCAGCGCGGTCCAGATCTGGTCGTGGGTCAGCGTGCGCGGCGCTTTTGGATGTCTGGCCATGGGTCACTTTGTCAAAAGCTAGGAATTATTACCTCAATCGACCGGCTTTCGCAATTCGGGACAAGAGACTGCGAAGCGACTTACAAGCGCCCGAATGCGACCCTTGAAGTGCGCCGGTGCCGTCGATACGGTCGCAGCCAGGTCCGGAAATTCCAGGGAAATCCCAAGGAAAACCTCAAGGGAATCCCGAGGGGACTCAAACGACCAGGCAGGACTCCGGGCACGTGCGCATGATCTACAAAATCTGTTCCGCTTCGGCCTGGCGCGAGGCCGAGCGGCAAGGCGTGTACCGCGGCAGCGCCGACGATTTCCGTGACGGCTTCATTCATTTTTCTCTTCCCTCGCAGGTGGCGGAGACGGCCCGGAAACATTTCTTCGGCCAGACCGGACTGTTCCTGATCGCGGTCGACGCCGACAGGCTGGGCGACGCGCTGCGGTGGGAGCCGTCGCGCAATGAGGAGCTGTTCCCACATCTCTACGGCGAACTTGATCTCGGCGCGGTCGTCGCTGTGCGCGATCTGCACGCGCGATCCGATGGATATCACGACATCCCGGAGCTTGCGCCGTGATCCGCGCCTTCGATGCCCTGTCATTGCCGCTGTTGCGCTGGCTCGACCCGGAAGACGCGCACCGTCTGGCGATCCAGGGCTTGCGGCTGCTGCCACCGGTACGGCCGCGCGCCGACGATCCAAAACTGGCGGTGCGGGCCTTTGGCCTGAACTTTCCCAATCCGGTCGGCATGGCCGCAGGCTTCGACAAGAGTGCGGAGGTTTCGGACGCGCTGTTGCGGCTGGGTTTCGGCTTCGTCGAAATCGGGACGGTGACGCCGAAGCCGCAAGTAGGCAACCCGCGGCCGCGGCTTTTCCGGCTGGAGCGCGACGAGGCGGTGATCAACCGCATGGGCTTCAACAATGACGGCGGCGATGCGGTGCTGCGGCGGCTGGCCGGCCGCGCGCATCTCGGCGGTATTGTCGGCGTCAATGTCGGGGCCAACAAGGATAGCGCCGACCGCGTCGCCGATTATGTGAAACTGATCGAGATCTTCGCGCCGGTGGCGACCTATTTCACCGTCAACGTGTCGTCGCCGAATACCCCGGGGCTGCGCAATCTGCAGCAGTCGGCAGCACTCGACGATCTCCTGGCAAAGGTGATCGATGCGCGCGAGCGGGTGCGGCAGAGCGCCGGCGATTCGCCGGTGCTGCTCAAGGTCGCGCCGGATCTGAGCCTGACCGAACTCGACGATGTGGTTCACATTGCGCGCTCGCGCCGGATCGACGGCATGATCGTCGGCAATACCACGCTGGCACGGCCCTCGACCTTGCGCCAGCAGACCCGCGCAAAAGAGCAGGGGGGATTGTCGGGGAGGCCGCTGTTCCGGCTGTCGACACGGATGGCATCGACAGCGGCGGCGCCGCGCTGACCAAGATCCGTGCCGGCGCCAGCCTGATCCAGCTCTATTCCTCGCTGATCTACAAGGGCCTTCACCTGGTGGAGGATATCAAGAACGATCTTGCCTCGACGCTATTGCGCACCGGGCGCGACTCGCTGTCCGAAATCGTCGGCGCGGATGCGGCGACGATCACCGCCGAGGATTGGCCGGTTTAGGGCGTAATGCGCATCGTGGTGGATGAGTCCATCTCGTGCTTACAGCTCGACGATCAGGCCGTCGCTCGCCGCGGTGTAGTCCAGCGTATCGAGCCGCCCCAGCATGTCGTCGCTCATATGGGTTAATATGAGCCGCTTCGGTTTGATCTCGGCCAGATGCGCCCCCAGCGTTTTCAGGCTGAGGTGATTTTTGACGACCTTGTCGAAGTAATAGGCCTCGGCGATGAACAGGTCGGCGTCGTGCGCCGCCGGGATCAGCGTTTCCGTCCATTCGGTGTCCGCGCTGTAGGCGATGACGCGGCCTTCGGCCTCGACCCGGTAGGCCAGAAACGGACCGCCGGACAAGCCGTGCACCACCGCAAACGGCGTTACTTTCACCGCGCCGAATGCCCGCGTTTTCCCAGGCCTGAGCGCAATAACCGACAGGTCAAACCTCTGTTTTGTTTTCGAGGAATGCTCGAACAACGCTTCCATCACTTGCGTCAGCCGCGTCTCGATTCCTTCCGGTCCCGCGATCACCAGCGGACGCGTCCGACGGGTGAATTGCGCATCGAGCAGCAGAAACGGCAGGCCCCCAAAGTGATCGCCGTGGAAATGCGTGATCAAAATGAGGTCGATAGCATCGCGCGCGATGGCGAGCCGCTTCAGCGCCGGCAGCGAGGATGCGCCGCAATCGATCAGGAAATTGACGCGCTCGCCGGTGACATGTAAGCAGGTGTTGAACCGGCCACCGGAACCGAGCGCATCGCCGCAGCCGACAAATTGCAATTGCATCGGACGATCCTCCCAATTCAGCCGGAGCACGGCTTGCGCGGGAATGAGGCCCGCAGCAGCGCCGGATAACGCAGCGCCTGCAAGCCGCCGCGCGCGGCATAATGCACCATCAGCGCGCCCCATAGTCCCGCATTGCCGAACGAGCGCAGCGCCAGCCAGGCGCCGAGAAACAGCAACAGCGACAGCATCATCAGGTTGCGCATGTCGCGCGCCCAGGTCGCGCCGATATAGACACCGTCGAAGGCGAAGGCGAACACGGCGAGCATCGGAGACAGCACCACAAACCATAGATAGTCGCGCGCGCCGCGGCGGACGTCCTCGCTTGCGGTCATGATGTCGATCAGCGAAGGGCCGAACAGCGCGAAAGTCGCGGTCACCGCAAGGGCGAAGCCGAACCCCCAGAGCACGACGAGCCTCACGGCGCCGGAGAACTCGTTTTTTGAGCGCGCGCCATAGGCGCGGCCGCATAATTGTTCGGCGGCATTGGCAAGGCCGTCGAGGAAGAAGGAACTGATCAAAAGGAAGTTGTTCAAAACCGCGTTGGCGGCAAGGGTCACGTCGCCCGAGCGCGCGCCTTGCGAGGTGAAGAACAGGAACACCGCGATCAGGGACGCGGTGCGGATCATGATATCGCGGTTGACCGCCAGCATGCGGATCAACTTTTGCCGGTCGAGCAGCGCCGCGCGCGGAACGGCGGGTTGTCCACGCGAAAGGCGTCCCGCGATCAGGACGCCAAGCACCAGCCCCGCCGCTTCCGCGGCGACGGCGGCCATGGCGGCACCGGCGATGCCGGTCTCGAACACCAGCACCAGCAGGGCGGTCGCCGCCACGTTGATGACGTTGATCGCGATCTGCACGCCGAGCGCAAGTCTCGCGCGAGCCTGTCCGACCAGCCAGCCGAGCACGACGTAATTGGCCAATGCCAGCGGCGCCGACCAGATCCGGATGGTGAAGTAGATTTTCGCGGCGCGGGTGACGCCTTCGCTACCGCCCATCACTCTGAGCAGGATGGCGGCGAGCGGGATTTGCAGGATGACCAGCCCTGCGCCGATCAGTGCCGCCACGACAAATCCGCGCACCAGGATCGGGCGCAATTCCTCGGTCTCGCCGGCGCCGAGCGACTGAGCTGTGAAGGCAAGCGTGCTCATGCGCGGGAACCCGAACAGCCAGAACAGGCAGTCGAAGATAACGGACGCGATGGCGACGCCGCCGAGCAGCGTCGCGTCGCCCAGCCGCCCGATCGCAATCGTCGAGACAATGCCGATCAGCGGCGTGGTCAGATTTGCAATCATCGCCGGTCCGGCGATGGCAAAGACCTGCGCGGTCGTAACCTTGGATACGGAAGTCAACGAAACTGGCCTGCGTGCGATCTATCGCCCGCGCGGGGCGCCGAACATCCGCGACAACAGCCAGACCGGGATCACGATCACGGCGCCGAGCAGGAAGTAACGCCACAACCCGTTGATGGCGTCAAAGCCCAGATCCCAGATTCGCTGAAATAACAGCCGGATGCTGTTGACGATATTCCAGGGATCGAAGCCGATGGCGGCGAGCACCACGCCGACCAGAATCGACAGCAGGATCAGCCGAAACGCCACCGTCAGTGGTGAACCTCCGAGAAAGCGGTAGAGGCCGTCATTGGCCGCCGGCAATTCCCTGGTGTCGTTAGGCATTGATGATCTCCCGCACCCATTCGCATCCGCACTATAGCCTGATGTAGAGGAGATGGGGAACCCGCTTGTTGGCGTCAATGGCCGCCGGCCGGCGGAAAACGCTATGCCTGCAGGATCGCGTCCGCCTTCAGCATCCGCTCCAGCGTTTCCAGCCGGTCGGCCTCGCGCGGCGGCTTGTCCCAGCGCAGCCGGTTGATGCGCGGAAACCGCATCGCCACGCCGGATTTATGCCGCGGCGAGCGCGCCAGGCCCTCGAAGGCCACTTCCAGCACCAGCCCCTGATCCGGCTCATGCACCACGTGACGGACGGGGCCGAATTTTTCGACTGTGTTGCGGCGCACGAAGCGATCGATCTGCAACAGTTCTTCGTCAGTGAAGCCGAAATAGGCCTTGCCGACCGGCACCAACTGCTCGCCATCCTCGCCCGATGTCCAGACCCCGAACGTATAGTCCGAATAATACGACGAGCGCTTGCCGTGGCCGCGCTGCGCATACATCAACACGGCATCGATGATGTGCGGATCGCGCTTCCATTTCCACCATTGGCCTTTTGGACGGCCCGGCAAATAGGCGGCGTCGCGGTGCTTCAGCATCACGCCTTCGACCGCTTCGGAGTCTTCGCCCGCGCCGGCGCCGGCGGGATTTTTTCGCGCCGCGGCCAGCGTGTCCCAACTGTCGAAGGCGATTGTCGGCGACAGGTCGATGCGCGGGTCGTCCAGTCGTTTGACGAAGGTCTCCAGCCTCGCGCGCCGGTCGACAAATGGCAACTCGCGCAGATCATTGCTATCATCGCCAAGAAGATCATAGGCGCGCAGGTGGATCGGGTATTCCTTCATTAGTTGTGGCGAGACGATTTTGCGGTTGAGACGTTGCTGCAGCACGTTAAAAGTTTGCACCCGGCCGTCACGCAGCACCAATAGCTCGCCGTCGATGACGCCGGGCAAATGCAAGGACGGCAGCAGGTCGGGAAAACTTTTGGTGATGTCCTCGCCGCTGCGCGAATAAAGCCGCGCCACCATGTGGCCGCGCGCGTCGCGGCCGCTGACCGCCTGCACCCGAATGCCGTCCCATTTCCATTCGGCGACGAAATCGGCGGCCTTGAGGGTCGCAAAATCCGTGTTCTCGATCGCATGCGCCAGCATCACCGGGCGGAACGGCGTGGGGTCGAGATTGACAGGTTTTTCGGCGCGGCCTTCCAGCCACGCGAACAGCTCGAGATAGGGCGGGACCAGGCCCGGCCACATCAATTCGACATCGTGCGGGTCCTTGTCGCCGAGTGCTGCGGCCGCCGTCTTTGCAAGTCCCGATCCGCATCGCGCCGGTGACGAGTTTCAGCAGTGCCCAGCGGCCGGTCTCGTCGAGTTCATCGAGCCAGCGCGCGAGCTGTTTTGGCAGCTCGGTCTTGCCGAGGGTGCGGAGTGTGGTGACGACTTCGGTGAGGGTGGGTGGGGGAGGGTTGTTGTGGCGGTCGTGAGGTGGGTGGTCATCATGAGCATCTTGCTCGCGGTACCCTCCTCCCTGACCCTCAAGGGGGGAGGGAACAGAAAGACCTGTTGCCACGGCTTCAGACTTTTTGCGAGACGACCGCCCAGGATTCTGCGCGGCTCCCTCCCCCCTTGTGGGGGAGGGTTGGGGAGAGGGGTAACCCAGCAACGAGGATTCGCGATGGTCCAACCTCTTCGGCCACATCAGCGCGACCGTCTCCGACAGGTCGCCGACGTAATCATACGATAAGGCGAACAGCACCGGATCGGTACGATCAGCGATCAGGTCGCGGATCAGCCCGGGTTTTGCGTGCTTAAACGACAGCGCGCCGGTGAGGGCTGCGAGCGCGTAGCCGCGATCGGGGTCTTCGACCTCGCGAAAATAGCTCGTGATCAGCCGCAGCTTGTTGTTGCGGCCGGGCTCATAGGCGAGGCGATCGAGCAATTCGGCAAAGCGGTTCATGCCTCGGCGTCCTCGCCTACCGCCGGCGCATCGCTTTCGTCGTCGTCGCCGTAGCCGACCAGATCGAGCGGCCGCGCGGCCAGGCCCTTGGCCGTGCACCAGTGTACCAGCGCGTCTTCCTGGCCGTGGGTGACCCAGATTTCACCGGCACCGGTGGCATCAATGGTCGCGGTCAGTCCGTTCCAGTCGGCGTGGTCCGAAATCACCAGCGGCAGCTCGACGCCGCGCTGGCGGGCCCGTGCCCGCACCCGCATCCAGCCCGATGCAAACGCGGTGACCGGATCGGGAAACCGCCGCGTCCAGACGTCTGACGTGGCCGAGGGCGGCGCCAGCGTGATGGTGCCGGCGAGATCGGCCTTCTTGATGCCCTTGACCAGGCGCAACTCGCCGAGCGCCACGCCGCGGCTCTCGTAGTAGCGCGTGATCTTTTCCATCGCGCCATGCAGATAGATCGGCGCGTCGTAGCCGGCCAAACGAAGCAGCGCGATCACACGCTGCGCCTTGCCGAGCGAATAGGCGCCGACCAGATGCGCCCGCTCCGGAAACAGCGCCACTGAGGCGAGCAACTTGTTGATTTCGTCCGCCGCATCGCCGTGGCGAAATACCGGCAGACCAAACGTCGCCTCGGTGATGAAGACATCGCATGGCACCGCTTCAAACGGCGCACAGGTGGGGTCGGGGGCGTCCTTGTAATCGCCTGAAGCGACGACGCAGGTGTCCTTGCAGGAGACCGCGATCTGGGCCGAGCCCAGCACATGGCCGGCGGGATGGAATTTGATGGTGACGTCGCCCAGCTTTAATTCTTCGCCATAGGCGATGGCCTGCGTGCGGCCCGCAAAATTGTCGCCGTAGCGCAGCCGCATCATGTCGAGCGTCTCCTGGGTGGCCAGCACCGCGCCGTGGCCCGGCCGGGCATGGTCGGAATGGCCGTGGGTAATCACGGCGCGCTCGACGGGCCGCACCGGATCGATGTAGAAGCCGCCGGGCTTGCAGCACAGACCGGCGGCAACGGGTACCAGGATGTCTTGCGGGCGCATCCTGGGTATATAGTCTGCCTCGCACAGATTTTTAGCCGTCATGCGCGGGCTTGACCCGCGCATCCATCTTCCTGAAGAACCATCGATTGATGGATTGCCGGGTCGCAGACAAGTTTACGTAGTCTGCGCAAGGCAGACTACTATGCCCGGCAATGACGAATGTGGAACCCATGCCTGCACGATTATTCCTGTCCTCCGGCGATCTGATGGCTGACCGGCGGTTCGATTTTGCGCGCGATCTGCAGCTGAAGGGCGATCTTGTCGCCGCCGCCGATCTGTTGCTGCAGGCCACCGAACTCGCGCCCGGCTTTGCCTCGGCTTGGTTCACGCTCGGAGAAATTCGTGAACGGCTCGGCGAGCGCGCAGCGGCGATCGCGGCCTTGCGCCGGGCGCAGGTCGCGGATCCCGACGACCGGCATGGTGCGAGCCTGCGGCTGATGCTGCTCGGCGCCGAGCCATTGTCGTCGATGCCGCTGGCCTATGTGCGCGCGCTGTTCGATCAATATGCGCCGAAATTCGAAGCCGCTTTGGTGGATGATCTGGGCTATCGCGGCCCCGCGCTGTTGTTCAAGGCCGTGTTGTCGGTGTGCGCTGCTTTCCGCAAGCCGGCACTTTTCAAGCGGGCGATTGATCTCGGTTGCGGCACCGGGCTTGCCGCCACCGCATTCGCAGCCCAGGTCGATGAGTTTACCGGCATCGATCTGTCGCCGCGCATGATCGAGCAGGCCCGCGCCACCGGGCTTTATGCGCGCCTTGAAGTGGCCGAGATGGTGGAGGGTTTGCGCAACAAGCCTGACGCCGGCGCCGACCTCATTCTCGCCGCCGACGCGGTGGTCTACCTGTCCGATCTTGCGCCGCTATTGTGTGAAGCGAGGCGCGTGCTGGTCCGAGGCGGCTTGCTGGCGTTCACGTCGGAAACGCATGGCGGCGATTGCGTCATTCTTGGCGAGGGCCTGCGCTACGCGCACAGCGCCGGTTACCTGCGCGCGTCGATCGAAGCCTCCGGCCTCGCGCTGTCGCGGCTGGAAGATTTGTCGGCCCGCAACGAGGACAATGCACCGGTGCCGGGTCTGGTGGTGGTCGCCAAAAAAACTTGTGTCTAGACGCTGCACCGCTGGCAAATGGCGACATTGCGCCGCAAACCGGCTAGTTCGCACTTGCCGGGCGCGCTGGAATGTAGATCAATGTGCGATCTAGGGAGAAACAACAATGAACAATAATCAATCAAGGCGCGATTTCTGCGCCACCGCTATCGCGACGATCCTCGCGTCCGCCACCTCCGTCAGGGCCGCCGAGAAAAAATACGATCCCGGTGCGAGCGATACCGAAATCAAGCTCGGGCAGACGGTGCCGCACAGCGGCCCGGGTTCGCTGTACGGCGTGCTTGGCCGGGTCGGCGAAGCCTATTTCCAGATGCTGAACGAAAAGGGCGGCATCAACGGCCGCCAGATAAAATTCTTTACCATGGACGATGCCTACAGCGCGCCGAAGGCGGTCGAAGCCACGCGGCGGCTGGTCGAGCAGGAGGAAGTGCTGGCCTTGTTCGGCTCGCTCGGCACGGCGCCGCAAACGGCGGTCCATAAATATCTCAATTCAAAGGGCGTGCCGCAGCTTCTGCTGAACACCGGCGCATCGAAGTGGAACGATCCGAAAAACAACAAATGGACCATGGCGGGTCTGCCGCTCTATCCGACCGAAGCGCGAATCCTCGCCAAATATGTTTTGAGCGTGAAGCCTAACGCGAAGATCGCCATCCTCTACCAGAACGACGATTTCGGCCGCGATTTCTTAGGCCCCTTCAAGCAGGTGCTGGCGGATGCCGGCGGCACCGCCAAGGTGATCATGGAGCAGACTTACGATCTGACCGAACCAACGGTCGATTCCCAGCTCATCAATCTCTCCAAATCGGGCGCCGATGTTTTTTACAATATCTCTACCGGCAAGGCGGCGTCGCAGTCGATCCGCAAAGTGGTCGAACTCGGCTGGAAGCCAGTGCAGTTGCTTTCGGCGGGATCCACCGGCCGCTCGATCCTCAGTGCCGCGGGCTTTGAAAATGCGGCCGGGATCGTTGCCATCCGCTACAGCAAGGAAGTCGGCGTGCCGCGCTGGGCGAACGATCCGGACGTGATGGCATTCGAGGAGTTGCGCAAGAAATATCTGCCCAATGTCGATCCGGACAATACCATAGCGTTTGCCGGTTATGGCCAGGTGGTGACGATGGCCGAAATCCTGCGCCGCTGCGGCGACGATCTCACCCGCGCCAACGTTTTGAGACAGGCTGCTAACCTCACCGGCTTCCATTCGCCGTTTTTTCTCGACGGCATCACCTACAGCTATACCCCCGACGACTACACGCCGATGAAGACGCTCTACATATCGGTCTTCAACGGCAAGGACTGGGATATTTCCGACCGGCCGGTCACGGAGTAACGAGCGGCGTCGATTTCCCTCGCCCCGCTCTAGGCAGGGCTGTCCCGGGAAAAATCACACATAGTAGAACCCCAGCTGATCGAGAGAGAACTTGGGTTTTGGCTTGCTGGGATTGACTGGTGGCGGGGTGTCGATTTCCGCGATCGTTTTTCGCATGAACAAGCGTTGGCAAACGAGTTCGGCGAAGCGCAGCTGCAGCATCCGCAAGGAATTCAGACGCCGCGCGAGGCGCAGGAGCAGATAGGCGATCATCGCAGCGATGATTTGCAGACGAATGGCGTTGTCGTTCTTGCCCATGAACTTGCGGAGGTTGAGATGCTGCTTGATCCAACGGAAAAGGAGCTCGATCTGCCAGCGCCCCTTGTAGAGGGCCGCAATCTCGACTGCCGTGCGTTCGAGATCGTTGGTGATGAGAGTGATCGTTCCACCTTTGTCACGCTTGACCTTGATGCGTCGCAACGGGATCGGCAGCTTGGAATCGCCCTTGCTGGCGAGCATGACATCGGCATCGGCGATGATTCTAAAGCCGTCGCCGATGGTCTTGCGTACGTACCGGGACTTCGTCTTGCGCAAGCGCGTGTTCACCTTGACGCGCGTGACGAAGAAAGCGTTGGCAGCGTTGATCTTCTTCCACCAGCCAAAGTGATAATAGCCTTTGTCGAAAACGTAGGTCGCACCGGCTTCGAGCTCGGTTTGACAGCCGATCTCGACGTCGTTGACGGTCGCGGGCGTAAT
>WNFA01001953.1_pt1 | contig 23782 bp, 24 predicted proteins | sample 5400481 | NCBI WGS metagenome assembly WNFA01 (sample SAMN13153340, study PRJNA577476) | soil metagenome | isolation source: 120 cm saprolite under Douglas fir tree site 2 hole 1 replicate 2 | place: USA:California | collected 2015-04-18 | reverse complement strand
CGGTGACGATCGCAACCCTTCCGCCAATCTCCATGCGAGACTAAGTGTCCTTCAAATGCCGCTCAGTCTCGAGGACGCCAACAAGGTGATCGCCGACGCTCACGCCAAAGCCGAGCAGATCGGCGTGTGCGTGACCGCTGCAGTGGTCGACGAAGGCGGCCACCTGATCGCCCTGGGCAGGATGGATGGGGCGCCGCCCCTCTCGCCGCAAATCGCCGAAGCCAAGGCGGTTGGAGCCGCCATGCTTCTGCGCGACGGGGGGTCGCTGCAGAAATTGGCGGAGGACCGCCCAGGATTCTTCAGCGCCGCGGACCGGCTCGTTCGCCTGCCGCTGATTCCGGGCCCCGGGTCGATGCCTGTCATCAGGGACGGCCTGACCATCGGCGCCGTTGGCGTCAGCGGCGCGCGCCCCGAGCAGGACCTGGAATGCTGCGAGGCGGGGCTCGATTCAATCAAGTTTCAGGGCGCGTAAAGGGTCGTAGACGGCGCCGGCTCGGCTGAGCCGGCTCGCAAAGAGGACAAGCTCCGTGGCGCGCCATGGGCTCAGCCTTGGTGGCTCCGGCAGCGAAGGCAGCTCGGCTCCATCCCGCGGCCGTGCGCGTGCGAGCGTCAGGTGAGCCTGAAACGGACGCTTCTCGCCCAGCAGGCCGTCGGCCGCGCACTCAGCGTCCACCTGTACGGCGAGCCCGGCCACGGCCTCCGCGCCGGCGCGCAGTCCCTGCCAGACCACTCGGACGTGCCGTCCGCGCCCAAATGTTCCGAGGCTTCCGAGCTCGAGTTCGAACGCGATCAGCGGCCGAGCCCCCAACCGATCCGCGATCGCCTCCACGACGGCGCGGTCGACATTGCCGATGAATCGAACGGTCAGGTGCAGGTTGCTGGCCGGAGTCCACCTGAATTGGGGCGCCGCCGCGGCGCATGCGGTGAGGAAGCCGGCCATCGCGGCACGTTGCGCTTCGGGCAACGGCAGCCCGAAGAACGCCCGGACTATTTGCGAACGGGCGCCTTCTTCCAGTGCAGAGGCACCCACGAGCTGGGGGCGGTCGGCCGCCATCCGAAGTGGGTGCTCACCGAGTCGATGCCATCCGCGATGTTGTTGACGCCGAACATGTTGATCTCGTCCGGCGTGATGAGGGGATCTTTCATGAGCACTTCCATGACCGTCGCACCCGGAATCAACAGCCCAGGCGGCACGGTCAGCCTCGGCTTCTTGATCCCGCGAGCCTCGAGGAACCAGCCGTAGATCGTCGCGAACGTGACCACTTCGGGCCCTCCAAGCTCGATGATCTTGCCCAGCAGCTCGGGCTTCTGGATTGCCTCCACCACACATCGGGCGGCGTCCTCTCGGAGGATCGGCTGCAGCTGGACGTCGCCGTACGCGGGGATGATGACCACCGGGCTGAATTTGGCGAGGCGCTCGAAATCATCCAGGGAGCCACCCTCTTCGCCAAGAATCAGCGAGAAGCGCAGGATCGTCCCCGCCACTCCACTCTTGGCCAGCTCCTGCTCGCCCATCCATCGTGACGTGAAGTACTTGAAGTGCGGATCGAGCCGGGCGCCAATATTGCTCACGAGCACCACCGACTTCGCTCCCGCGGCCTTGGCCGCCTCGGCCATGATCCGCGGACCGTCGACATTGACCTCGAGAAACGACTGCGGGCGGTTCCGGCGCACCGCGACCAGGCTGATGATGTGCTCCGTCCCCTGGGCCGCCTGGGCCACGGCGGCGGGGTTGAGCGCGTCGCCTACGATGAGCTGGGCGCCTCGAGCCTTGAACGCCGCCGCCTTCATCGGATCGCGGACGAGCACCCTGAGCTGGTGCCCGGCATCGAGCAGCTTGTGAGCGACTCCACGGCCGAAGAAGCCTGTCGAGCCCAACAGTAAAACCCTGGCCACGGTCGCCAATCGTAACGGAGGACATACTGGAAGCCGGTGAGCGGGCAGGAAGCCGGCGGAATCGGGTTGGGGCTGTTCGCCGTTCTCATCGGCGCAGGCGGTATAGCTGCGGCGGTTCGAACCCGTAGGCGGCGGGGACAGATCGCCGCCACCTATGGCGCCACCGGCGGGATCGTTTACACGATCGTGCAGGCCGGCTGCTCGGCCCTGCTCATGCTCGGCGGGCTGGGCCTGGTCGTGCTGGCCCTAGTCTTGCGGCGCTAGCTAGATGACGTTGCGCTCTTTTACGAGGGCGCCGCGAGCGAATCGCTCGAACGCAAACGACGAGATGTCGATCTCGGACGCCTGATCCAGCAGCAGCTCGCTCAGCAGCAGCGCCGCCGCCGGCGCCTGCATGAAACCATGGCCGCTGAAGCCCGCCGCGCACCAGAACCCGTCCAGCTCTGAGATCGGCCCCAGGATCGCCTGGTGGTCGGGCGTCACCTCGTAGAGGCCCGACCACGCGGTCTTCACACCCGCCCCGCCGAGAGCCGGGGCCCGGCGCGCGGCCTGCGCGAACATCTTCTCGAGGAAGTCCCAATTGACGTCAGTCAGATAGCCCGGCGGCTCTTCGCGGTCGCTCATGCCGATGAGCACCCCGTCGCCCTCTGGATGAAAGTAGAGCGAAGTCTGGAAATCGACCGTCATCGGAATGGTGCGCGGCACGGCCGAGAAGGTGCCCGTGACGGCGATATGACGCCGGTACGGAAGGATGGGGATCTCCAGGCCTGCCATGCGGCCGATCGACGCCGACCACGCGCCCGCGCAATCGAAAACGAGGCGCGTCGCGATGTCGCCGGTCGTGGTGCGAACCCCCTGGACCCGGCCTGAGGCGACATCGATGCCGGTGACGGCCACGCCTTCTTTCAATCGCGCCCCATGGCGGCGGGCGGCCGCCGCATAACCCGATGTCACGTCAGCGGGGCTGGCGATCCCGTCGGTGGGACAGAACGTGCAGCCCAGCACATCTTCGACGTTCAGGATCGGCACCATTCGCGCGGCCTCGGTGGCATCCACCCATCGGGCCTCGTTCAATCCGACGCGGTGCCACATCTCCATGTTGTGGCGGAAGTCCTCAACCTGCTGCGGCTGCGTGAGGAGGAACAGGTAACCGAGCTGGCGAAAGTCCGCGGGGTGCCCGATCTCCTCGTCGAAGCGCTCGAGCATGCCCACAGACATCTTTTGGAGGCGAACGTTTCCCTCCGAGGAGAATTGCTGGCGCACGCCGCCGGCGCATTTGCCCGTCGACTGTGAGCCCAGCGTCTCGCGCTCGACGAGCAGGACATCCACCTTTCGCTGGCTGAGCTGGTAGGCGAGGGCGCAACCCATGATCCCGCCGCCGGCGATGACGACGTCAGCGCTTTCCATGCCAGAACATGCCCCAGAACTCGAAGATCAACTTCAGAGCGGCAAGGGTCGTGATGTCTCCGTTATCGAATGGCGGCGACACCTCGACCACATCGAGTCCCACCAGTTTCGCGCCCGCTGTGGCCACGCGAAGAAAGTCGATGGCCTGCCGAGTGGAGAGCCCGCCCGCGGATGGGATCTCGGTCCCGGGTGCGAAGGCGGGGTCCAGGGCGTCGATGTCGAACGAAACGTGCAGGCTCTTGCCGGCGACCGCCTCGGCGACTATGCGGGCTGCGCCCGGGTCACTGACCAGTTGCGAGGCGGAAACGAGCGTCATGCCGCGAGCGCGGATGAACTCGAGCTCTTCGGGGTCATAGTCCCGCCCGCCGGCGATCACCACGCGTGCCGGCCCGATGCTCGAGACTTCCAGCGCCCTGCGCATGGCGCAACCACAGGTCCACCGGCCGCCGCGCGAGAAGTCGCACAGGTCCGGGTGGGCGTCAACCCACAACACGGCGAGGTCGGGATGGCGCCACCGCTGAGTGGTAAGGGTGGCGATGGCCGTGCAGTGGTCGCCGCCCAGGACGGTCAGAAGCGCTGAGGCGGGCACCTTCGCCAACCGGTTGGCCACCTTCGACCAGCTGGCCTCAATGTCCGTCCCGGCATCCAGGTCGCCCATGTCGTGCACTCTGAGCCCCGCCAGAGGGCGCGCATCCTCGGTGACTGGCGGCATGGCCGCCGAGAGCTCGCGAATTCGCTTGGGTGCAAGGGCAGCGCCCTTCCGATAGACGGCCGAGCCGTCGTAGGGAATGCCGGCGACCACGACGTCGGCAGCGTCGATCGGGTCACCGGCCAGGCCGCCCCAGGGCAAGAGTCCGGCGAGGTTCATGTCAGTCATATCTTTCGCATCTCCGGAACTTTCAGGATCAAAAGGCCGCCCAACAGCAACCAGATGAAGAACACGGTGAAGATGACCGGGTACCCGCCCGGCAGCCCCAGCACGCTGGGACCATTGTTGAACTCGAGCAGGAAACCACCCACGAAGCGGGCGATGACCCCGGAGCCGGCGGTGGCGATGTTGCTGAAACCCATGAAGAGGCCTGCCTCGCCGGGCGGGATGATGTCCTGAATGAAGGCCCAATCGACCGAGAAGAACAGCCCGTATCCGATCCCGATGAGAAGGCCTACGAGGGTCGCCTGAGCAGCCAGGACTGGCACCTTCAGGGCGTGCGCAAGCGGCTCCAACAGAGACGAGGGTAATAGCTGGTAGTGGCTGAAGACGAGAATCAGCACTCCCGCCGCGCCCAGCAGGCCGCCCCACAGTATCAGCGGCCGCCGTCCGACCCGGTCCGAAGCCCGCGCCGCGGGCAGCGCGACGATGAGGGCGGACACGATCACCAAGCCCTGGAGCGTGTAGGCGGCGGTGACCGCCGCGTCGACATGGCTGTGATAGAAGACGTCGCTGAAGTAATACAGAACGAAGCTCTGCAGCCCGACAAGCCCCATGAGGATCAATAGCCGCGAGGCCATCAGCCACAGGAAAGGCGAGTTGCGAAGTGGTCGCGAAAAGGTGGTCGCAAACGCTTGCCGCACGCCGGTGAACTGCGCCCTGGTCGCCTCAGCCCGGTCGGGGACCAGCAGCACGGTCGGCACCATCGTGGCCAGGAGGAGAACGCAAATGCTGAGGATGGCGGCCGTCCGGCCGAAATGGGCGAGGATGTAGCCCGCTCCTACCGAGCCCGCAATCAACCCGATCGCGTTCGAAGCGCCGTAGTAACCGGAGGCAGTGCCGCGCTGGGCCTCGGGGACGACGTCGGGCAGGAGGCCTTGATACGGACCCTGCGCTGTGTTCGAGGCCGTCTGCAGCAGGAAGTAGAAGATCAGAACCAGCCAGTAGCTGCCGGATAGCGCGATTCCGATCAGGAAGATCACGTCGCCGACAGTGCCCGCGAAGATGAACGGATGCCGGCGGCCAAACCGCGTGCGCGTGCGGTCCGAGTACGAACCGACCAGAGGCTGCCACACCACCGCCATCAGCGATCCGACTCCTTCGAGCACGCCCAAGGCCGGGCCCTTGTGCGCATTGCCGACCAGGTGGACGACGAGATCGGGCAGGATCAGGCCGCCAAGGCTCGTCCACAGGTAGCCGATCGCGATCCAGTAAATAGACAGAAGGGCGAAATCGAGATGCGTCAGTCGCGACAGCGACCGGCGGGCGGCCAGCGCCATCAATCTGGTTCGTAGGGGGGCAGCGACTTCTTGACCGGACCGTCTTGTCGATAACCGAGGGCGTACTCGCCCTGGAGGATCGTGTGGATCTCGCGCGTGCCCTCGTAGATGATCGGCGCCCGCGCGTTGCGAAGGAAGCGCTCGACAGGGTACTCGGCCGAGTATCCATACGCCCCGTGGACCTCGATGGCGTCGTGAGCCGCATTGAAGGCGGCATCGGTCGCGTATTGCTTCGCCATCGACACGTCGCGTGTGTGTCGCAGGCCCTTGTTCTTCATCCACGCGACCTTGAAGTAGAGGAGCCGGCAGATCTCGTAGTCGCGTGACATGCGCGCGATCATCTGCTGCACCAGCTGGTACCGGCCGATCTCCTGGCCGAACGTCTTGCGCTCGCGTGCGTATTTCACCGATGCATCAAGGCAGGCGCGGACGGTGCCGGCCGCGCCGGCGGCGACCGTGAAGCGCCCGTTGTCGAGGCAGCTCATCGCGATCTTGAACCCATCCCCTTCATCGCCGATCCGATCGCGCTCGGGCACCTCGACGTCGGACATGAAGATCGAGCCCACGTCACCTGCCCGGATGCCGAGGCGATCCTTGATCGGTTCCGTCCGCAGCGCTGGGCCGCATTGGACGCGGTCGAGCATGAAGGCGGAGACGCCGCGGCTTCCGGCAGTCGGGTCAGTCTTGGCGAAAACGAGGAGGAAGTCGGCGGTGTCCGCGTCAGAAACCCACACCTTCTGTCCGTTGAGGACGTAGCCGCCCGCCGATCGGCGAGCGGTCGACTGCATCGAAGCCACGTCCGAGCCGGCGTTCGGCTCGGTGAGCCCGTAGCAGGCGAGCTTCTGGCCCGACGCCATCGGCACGAGCCATCGCTGCTTCTGCTCCTCGTCGGCCCACGTGTACAGCCCCATACCCACCAGGCCAACGTGCACGGAAAGCACCGTTCGGTAGGTGGTGTCGACATACTCGAGCTCCTCGCACACCAGGCCGAGCGACAGGTAGTCGAGGCCGTGGCCCCCGTAGCGCTGCGGGAAGCACACGCCCGGGAGCCCGATCGACGCAAGCTTGGCGAAGATCTTGGGGTCGTGGTGGCCCTCGCGATCGTTGGCGGCGACGGTGGGAGCGAACTCGCGCGCGCAGAAGTCGCGGACGGTGGCCACCAGCTGCTCCTGGTCTTGGGTCAGCGCCAGGTCGAGCATTTTGTGCCGGCTACTTGTGCGGGCTGGGCGACGGGCTCACTTTCGGCGTTGGCGACGGAGTCACCTTGGGGAGCGGCTTCAGGTCGCTCGGCCCGACGTGACCGATGAATGGAATGTGGGATCCGATCGAGAGGATGATCGGCACCGCCCTCGAGCTGTGCAGCTGGGGCTGGAGGAAGTCGACAAAGATCTGCTGCAGCTGGTGGATGCCCGCGACCGAATTGATGCTCGCGCCCGAGGACTTGCCGGCTGCGGTCTTGAGCGCCTGGAGATCCGACTTGGAGACCATCGCCGACGTGATCGGGTTGGAGAGGATGAAGTTTTCCAATTGATTGACCTGGGCCAGGGTCAGGCTCGCGCTCTTCAGCGTCGGCTCGAAAGCGTTGTCGAGGGTGACCAGGGCAGAAACAGCCAGATAGATGATGACGATGGTCACGGCGACGTGGACGAAGATCCCTAGCAAGCCGTCGACGCCCCGAATCGCCTCGAGGCGATGGAATGCGCCGCCGATCGCGCCCCCGATCGCACCCAGGATGACCGCCAGGATGAGGGCCACGAACACGCTGAGCACCGCGTTGATGTGCAGGAGCTTTTGCATCTCGTTCGTGTACTGGTCGTGGAATCGAAAGATCACGAGGAGCGTGCCGAAGAAGAAGATCTCTGCCATCAGAGGTTGGATCACGCCGCGCTGGTAGCCGAGGAAGAGCGCAACGACGAGCGCGAGCACGATGACGGCGTCGATGATCATGCGGTCCTCGCTCTTGTAGGGACGAGCTCTCGCCGCGCCTCGACCACTAGATAGCCGCCGAACATGGCGATGATGCCCACCGCTTCACTGAGTGGCTGCGCGATGTAAACGCCCTTCGACTGCGCGTAGCTGTGACCGCCGGCAACGATGAACGCTCCCACGGCCAGGATGGCCAGGCCGAGGACCCGGTTCCGAGGCGCGCCCGCGCGCGCTGACTTCCACGCCGACCAGGCCGCCCCGCCAACGAGCAGCAGCGATCCGCCGACATTGGTGATCAGCGGCAGCACTGCCGAAACGTCGATCGCGCCCCGAGGCGGGACCTGCGCCTTGAGCAGCAGCGGGTTCGTATGCGACATGAGCACGGCCACGACACATATCAACGAGATAGCCGTCATCACGATTACGGCCCATCGCCCAACTCGAGGCGGCACGAGCAGCAGGAGTGAGCCGGTGCCCAGCCAGCCGACGTTCAGTAGGCCCCCGAAGAGGTAATAGCCTTTGTAGGTCGCATCCGACCAGCCGCCAAGCTGGCCGACAGTCTCGAAGGCGGCCGCCACCCCGAACATGGCCAGGGCCAGCGCCCAGATCGCCTGATAGGGCTTGCGGCGGGTGAAGTACTGCCTGCCCACGACCACCGCGAAGGCGGCGCCGACCACGGCTGCGGTGAGGGGGATCAAGAACACCGCGGCCAATGATAGTGGGATGGCCTCGAGAGGCCTCCCCACGCGGGCGATCCCGCCTGGCTTCGGTTAGACTCGGTGCACTCTTGGCCCGAACGATCGCCGTCGCCATGCAAAAGGGTGGTGTTGGCAAGACCACCACCGCTGTCAACCTCGGCGCTGCACTGGCGGAGATCGGCCAGCGCGTTCTGCTCATCGATCTCGACGCCCAGGGTCACCTGACCCTGTACATGAAGCCTCCCGGCGAGCTCGAGAAGACGATCTACCACCTCCTGGTCGACCCCGACACGACGGTCACCGACGTCGTGCAGGAGGCCCCGCAGATGGGCGTCCACTACATCCCCGCAGACGTCGAGCTGGCCGGCGCCGAGAACCAGCTCATCAACGAGATCGGCCGCGAGAGCATCCTTCGCGACAAGCTCGAGGCGGTGCAGAAGCGCTACGACTTCATCATCATCGATTGCCCGCCGTCGCTCGACCTCATCGTCATCAACGCGCTGGTGGCTGCGGACGAGGTGCTGGTGCCGCTGCAAGCGGAATTTCTCGCGCTGAAGGGCATGCAGGAGCTCCTGATCACGATGGAGCGCGTGAAGCGCAGGCTCAACCCGCGCCTCGAGCTCATCGGCATCCTCCCCACCCTCTACAAGGCGCGCGCGCTCCACTCGCAGGAGGTGCTCGCTGCCGTCAAAGAGAAGTACGGCGACAAGGTGTACGACTTCGGCGTCACCGACTCGATTCGCTTCGCGGAGACGCCGCTGGCGGGGCAGTCGATCCTTCAATACGCGAAGGACTCGGACGGCGCGAGGTCGTATCGTGCACTGGCAGTTCGAGTATTGGAGAATCACAGGGACTAGTGCTTCACTTGGGAACAGTTCGACAAGGCGCGGCCTCGGCGGCCGGTGCCAAGGAGACGACGAGCACGCGCGGGAGCGCATCGCGTCAGATGCGTGACCGAGCGCGCGCAGGAGTCGACGCCGGCATCAGCGAAGCCCGGCCGACTAGGCCGATGCATTGGCGAACGTTTTCCCAAGAGGAGCACTAGGTATGCCCACCTTTAAGCGCGTTACGCTCTCAGGTTCGGAGGACTTGTTCCGGCCGACGCGGCCGCAGGTCGTCACTGACACCGACGAGGTGATCCGGGAGGCGGTCGATAGGCACGAGAAGGTCAAGGAGGTCGTTCTCCGGACGCTGCAGTTCACGCCGGAGGAGATCGAGCTCCTGCTCGAGGCAATCCAGACCGCCAAGTACCCCGATCGGGTCCGCGCGAAGCCGGCCCTCGACAAGTTCGACTCGCTGGACGCCCTGCGGGTCAAAGTCCAGGGCGAAACACCAGACTGAAAGCGTGGCCAGTAGGCCGGATTCATTCCGGCCATCCCCGACGTCATCTCGGCCGCCTAAACGTGGCCAGGAGAACATTTCGTAAATCCCATCAGCGGGAAAGAGCGCAGGCGCGCCGGCGAAGCCGGCCCGCCGATGAGGGAAAACCGACAGGTTTTTCCTCATAAACGTCAAGGTCCAGGGCGAAACCTCGGACTAAGGGATTCGCCATTTGGGCCCAGATGGTCGGATCCGAGGCCGTGGATGCCGCCTTTGGGCCGCAGATGGTCGAGCGGCGCCTCGTCTCAGTACGGCGAGGGCCTAATCGCGCCTCTTGGCACGGCGCCGGATGTAGCCGTAGGTCCAGAAGAGCAAGACGCCGAGCAGCAGGATCGAGAAGCCGACCACGGCGGCGCGCTGCATTTGCGTAAATACTGAGACATGGGGAAACTGGGGATCGTCAAGGTCAGGCTCGAACGCGAGGTCAACGGCTACGTCCTGTCCTGTGCGACGACCGAGGAGGCGGTGGTCATCGACCCGGGCCTTCCCGTGGACAAGCTCGCCGAGCAAGCCCAGGGGCTGACCGTGAAATACATCCTCGCCACGCACGGACACCCGGGCCACGTGGCGGGCAAGGACGACCTGAAGGAGCTGACCGGCGGCCAGACCGCGATTCATTCGGCCGACGCGAAGCAGTTCCTCCGGTCGGCCGACCGCTACCTGCTCGACGGTGACGAGCTCGAGTTCGGCGAGTTCAAGCTCACGGTGCTTTACACGCCTGGCCACACACCAGGCAGCGTGTGCTTCGTGATCGCAAACCACGCGTTCGTGGGCGACACTCTCCTGGCGGGCGGGATCGGCAAGCAGACGCCCGAGACCGACCTGCGCCGTCAGATGATGAGCATCGGCACCAAGTTGATGCGCCTGCCGCTAGCGACGGCGCTCTATCCGGGCCATGGGCCCGCGACCAGCCTCGAGCGTGAGCTCGCGCAGAACCCGATCTTCCGAGGCGCTCCGACCCGCGCCTAACCAAGTCCTCGTGCTTAGGCCGGATTACTCCGGCCGTCCCTAGCGCTCGTTATTGGCTGCCAAGCGTGGCCAGGAGAAATATTCAGTTAATCCAATCAGCGGGAAAGAGCGCAGGCGCGTCGGATACCTTTGGGGTCCCCATGCCGAAGGCATGGGAGGCCGTGAGGGAAAACCGGCAGGTTTTTCCTCACAAATTACGTCGTGCCGAAGCCGAGCCTGATGTGGGTTACCCTCGACTCCAGCTCGACAGTCAGGAGACCGGCATCCTTCGGGTTGCTCTTGCGGGTGAAGATGGCCGAGTAGCCGCCGTTCCCCGAGCTGCCATACGAGAGCGTCCAGTCGCCCTGGTTGAGCCTGCGTGAGTAGAAGCTCTGCACCGCCGCCACGCTGTCGAGCGTCTCCCACTCCATGCCCCAGCTCGTCTGCCCGTTGGCCGTGACCTGGCTCGCGTGGGTCAGGCGGGCGCCCGGGTAAATCGGAAAGTCGGATGGAAAGCCGTTCGGCATCGCGACGGCGGGATCGAGATGGCCGTTGGCTGTGGAAGCTGGTGAGCTGGTGGCCGCGAGTGATGGGGTCGGTGTCGTGCTCGACGTGCTCGTGGCGCCGCACGCTGGCCCCAGCACAAGGACGAAGACTGTGACAAGCCTGAGAGCAACCCGCACCGCGGGGTTCATCGGCACCTCAATCTAGCTGCGAGCCGGCCGGACCAGGCGGCCCGATGCGCGACCCACAGTTTTCCCATCGCGAGCGACGAGCGCCCCGCGTAAGTAGACCTCGTGCATAGAGAATCCGAAATCCAATCCGTTGAGAGCGGCGTGGTGCTGGCGTGAACGCATGATCTCCGGGCGCACGAGCGTGAGTCGCTTAGGGTCGACGATCACGATGTCCGCGTCATAGCCGACCGCAATCGTCCCCTTGCTCTCCTGAAGACCCGCCAGCGCTGCCGGCGCTTCCGACACCCAGCGTGGCGCGCGCCAAACATCGCCCAGCCTGTGAGCAAGCTCGAGGCAGCTCACGTACAGAGTCTGGACTCCCGGGCTGCCCGCGGGGGCTTCATCGAGCGTCCCTGCCTTCTCTTGGTCAGTGTGCGGCGCGTGATCCGTGGCGACGATTCCGATGGTGCCTTTCGAAAGTCCTTCGACGAGCGCGTCGCGGTCGCCCGCGGTGCGAATCGGCGGAAACACTTTCATGGCGGTCCCCACCCTTTCGTAGTCCTCGTCGCAGAGCCACAGGTACTGCGGGCAGGTCTCGAGGCTTAGCCCTGCGCCGGCATCTATCGCCTCCCGCGCAGCGGCGAGGCCGGCCGAGCTCGACAGGTGGGCAACGTGCAGCCTCACCCCCGACGTCCCGGCAATCTCGGCAGCCGCCGCGATCGCCACTGCCTCGGCCTCGGCCGGTCGAGCCGCGAGCAGGTCCGCGTAGGTCTCGAGCGGGCGCCGGAACGCCCGAAGAATTCCAGGGTCTTCAGCGTGGACAACGAGGGGCAGGCCGAGCCGTGCGATCACCGGAGCCACTCGCGCGAGCGTTCCGTAATCAGGCGGGGGCTCTAGCGCGGGGTCGTCGAGGTCGGCCGAGTAGATGACCTGCTTGCGACTGAGGCTGTAGGAATACCCGAGGTAGGCCTTGAAGCCGGTCGCGCCCGCGGCCGCGAGGCGCTCGAGCTCGTCGTCTGTGCTGCCCGAGCGCACCAGGCCCCACAGGCCGAAATCAACCCGCGCCTTCCCGTGCGCGAGGGCCGCCTTGCCCTCGAGCATGCCGGCCGCATCCACGGCCGGCACGGTGTTGGGCATGTCGATGACCGTCGTCACGCCACCTACTGCCGCGGCGGCGGTCAGCGTTCCGAAATCCTCCTTGCTTGGAAAACCCGGGTCGCGGCTGTGTACGTGCACGTCGATCGCACCGGGAAGCACGTACATACCCCGCGCGTCGACCATCTGCGCGTCAAGGGGAGCCGGCTCCTTGCCGACGCTGGTGATGACGCCACCGGCGATATGCACGTCCACCTCGCGCGGACCCTCCGGCGTGTGGACGGTGCCGCCCTCGATGACGAGCACGACCGTCCTGGCGGGTTCAGTCAAGCTCGAGGTCGGCGATGCGGAACAGCGGCGAATAAGGTATCCCGGCCGCGCGGATGTTCTCCTCGCCGCCCTCGCCGCGGTCGAGGACGACCACGAGATGGATGACCTCGACGCCAGCGTCGCGCAGCACCTGCGCCGAGCGCAGCGAGTCGCCGCCGGTGGTGACGACGTCTTCGATAACAGTGACCCGCTCTCCCGGCTCGAACCGTCCTTCTATCTGCTTGGAGGTCCCGTATCCCTTGGGCTCTTTGCGCACGAGGACCAGGGGGAGGCCGGTCTCCATGGAGACCGCTCCACCCAGGAGCACCGCCCCCAGCTCGGGCGCCGCGAGTCGCTGCGTCTCGGCCGGCACCAATTGGGCGAGGTGACGTCCCAACCTGCGCAACAACGCGGGATCGGTTTCGAACAGGAACTTGTCGAAGTACCGGCTGGAGCGTTTTCCCGAGCGAAGGACGAAATCGCCCTTGAGGTAGGAGGCGGCGACCAGCTCCCGCCCCAGCTCCTTTCGTTCAGCTACTAGGGGCCCCCGCGAACTCACGGCGAAGCCTCCGACAGGGGTCCCCGCGAAGTCACGGCGAAGCCTCCGACTTCGTGGGGCTCTTTCGTGGGGCTTTCGATCACGACCTCAATCTAATGGATAGAAACAAGCCGCCTGATGCTCGGACCCAAACGATTCGAGCGGTGGCTCCTCGTCCGCGCAGTGCGGTTGTGCGCGCGGGCAGCGGGTTCGAAACCGGCAGCCCGACGGTGGATTGACCGGAGAGGCGACGTCGCCCTGCAGGATCACGCGCTCACGCGCGCGCTCGATGAGCGGATCCGGGATCGGGATGGCGGAAAGTAGAGAGCCCGTGTAGGGGTGGCGCGGACGCCGGTAGAGCTGCTGGCCGGGCGCAATCTCCATGATCTTGCCGAGGTACATGACCGCGATGCGGTTGGAGATGTGTTTCACGACCGAGAGGTCGTGCGCGATGAAGAGGTAGGTGAGGTCGAACTTGCTTTGCAGCCTCTCGAGCAGGTTGATGATCTGCGCCTGAATCGAAACGTCAAGGGCCGAGATCGGCTCGTCACACACGATGAAGGTCGGATCGACCGCCAGCGCGCGCGCGATTCCGATGCGCTGGCGCTGGCCGCCCGAGAATTCGTGAGGATATCTATCGACAAAACCGGGGTTCAGGCCGACCACGTCGAGCAGCTCGCGGATCCTTTCTCGCCGCGCGGGACCGCCGGCCAGGTGATGGATGTCGAGAGGCTCGCCCACGATGTCGCCCACCGTCTGCCTTGGATCGAGCGACGCATACGGGTCCTGAAAGATCATCGCCATGTCACGGCGATGAGCCCGCAGCGCCGCGCCCCGCTGGTGGGTGATGTCCTCGCCCTTGAACTGAATCGTTCCGGCTGTGGGATCCAGCAGGCGAATGATGGTGCGGCCCAGCGTCGACTTGCCGCAGCCCGATTCGCCGACAAGGCCCAGCGTCTCGCCCTTCTTGATATCGAGGTCAACCCCGTCGACCGCGTGCACATGAGCCGTGGTCCGCTGCAGGACGCCAGACGCAACCGGGAACCAGGTCTTCAGCCCTCGCACCGACACGAGTGGGTCCGATGTGGTCCAGGCCCGCTTCAGCTGCACAGCCCCTGTTTCAGGCACCTTGGTGCTCCGTTCGGGAACGAGCTCGCCAAGGCGCGGCCCCGGCGGCCGGAGCCAAGGAGCCGACGAGCACGTGAGGGAGCGCATCGCGTAGATGCGTAACCGAACGCGCGCAGGAGGCGACGCCGGCTTCAGCGCCGAAGGCGCCCGGCCGACTGGGCCGATGAATTGGCGGGCGGCTTCCTGGACGGAACACCTAGAGCTCCACGCCGGACTGCGTGACCCAGCACGCGGCGAGCTGCGTGTCCCCGACCCGGGTCAGCGCCGGGATATCGCGCGAGCAGCGCTCGACCTTGAATTGGCAGCGCGGATGAAAGGCGCAGCCGGAAGGGAGGTTGATGAGATCGGGCGGGAGCCCCTCGATCGGCTTCAGCGGTTCGTGGCGCTCTTCATCGAGGCGCGGAATGGAACGCAGCAGAGACCACGTATACGGATGCTTGGGGTGGGCGAAGACATCCACGGTCGGGCCGGACTCCACGATGCGGCCCGCATACATCACCATCACCCGCTCGCACATGCCCGCCACCACGCCCAGGTTGTGCGTGATGAGGATCGTCGCGGTGCCGAACTCCCTGTTGACGTGGCGCAGCAGGTCGAGGATCTGCGCCTGGATGGTGACGTCGAGGGCGGTCGTCGGCTCGTCGGCGATCAAGACCTTGGGCGTGGTGGTTAGGCCCATGGCGATCATCGCCCGCTGGCGCATCCCTCCCGAGAACTGGTGCGGATAGTCGCGGGCGCGTCTTTCCGGCGACGGGATCCCGACCTTGTTCAGCATGGACACGGCCACACCCATCGCGCGGGTCTTGTCCCAGCCGTGGTGCAGCCGGACCGGCTCCGCCACCTGCCAACCAGTTCGGAAGACGGGGTTCAGCGATGTCATCGGGTCCTGAAAGATCATCGCGATCTCCTGGCCGCGGATCTCGCGCATCTCGATGTCCGACAGCTTGGTGAGGTCGCGGCCCTTGAAGCGGACCTCGCCGCCGACGATCTTGCCTGGCCGCTGCAGGCGCATCACGCTGAGGGCCGTCACCGATTTGCCGCTGCCCGATTCCCCGACTATGCCCAGCGTCTCTCCCGCATGGAGCTCGAGCGACACCCCGTCGACCGCTTTGACGACGCCTTCCGGCGTGAAGAACTGCGTCTTGAGGTCATGCAGCTCGAGGAGCGGAGCGGCCAACGCGGTCTACCGGAGCCTTGGATCGAAAGCGTCGCGGATGGCGTTGCCGAAAAGGTTGGCGGCGAGGACCGTGATGAAGATGGTCAGTCCAGGCCAGACGACTAGCCAGCTCGAGTGGAAGAAGAACGTCTCCGAGTTGGTCAGCATGTTGCCCCAGCTCGGGGTTGCCGGTGAGATTCCGAGTCCCAGGAAGTCGAGGGCCGCCTCGATGAGCACGACCTGGCCGAGATAGAGGCTGCCGAAGACGATCAGCACGTGGAGCACGTTGGGCAGAAGGTGGCGAAGGATCAGGCGGAGGTCATTGGCGCCCAGCGAGCTCGTCGCGACCATGAAATCGCGCGTGCGCACCGAGAGCACCTCACCGCGGACCAGGCGGGCGATGCTTCCCCAGCCGACCGACGCGATGATCAGCGCGAGCGTGATGGTGTTCGGCTTGAACAGGATCGACATCAGGATGAAGAGGAAGATCGCCGGCACGGCGAGGATGATGTCCACCAGGCGCATCAAGAGCCCATCGAGCAGTCCGCCGTAGTAGCCGGCGGCCAAACCGACGGCGGTGCCGACCGTCAGCGCGACAGCGACCGCCAGGAAGCCGATTCCCATCGAAACCCGCGCGCCGAAGAGCATCCGTGTGAGCTCGTCGCGACCTAGGTCATCCGTGCCGAGGATGTGATGAGGGCTCAGCGGGGGCAGGAACGTGTTCAGCAGGTCGATGCCCCTGGGGTCTGCGTGGGTGAAGATGGCGGCCAGCAATGGCGACGTCAAGGCGACCAGGACGAAGAACAGCAGGACGAGACCCGAAGCGACCCCGATCCGGTTTCGCCGCAAGCGGCCCGTGGCCTGCTGCCAGTAGCTCCGCGCGGGGCGGCCCGGCGTCACGGGAGAAGGAACTACCGGGGCATCGATCGGGAGTGGCGTGATCATGCGTAGCGGATCCTCGGGTCGAGAATCGCGTAGAGAACGTCTGCCAGAAGGTTGCCGGCGACGACGAGCAGCGCCGCGAATGTCGTGATCCCGAGCACGGTGGTGTAGTCGGTCGAAAGTGCGCGCTCGTACAGCAGTTTGCCGATGCCAGGCCAGCTGAACACGACCTCCACGACCAGGCCGCCGCTGACCAGCGCCGGGAGCTCGAGACCAACCAGGGTCACGAGCGGGATCACGGCGTTGCGCAGCGCGTGCAGGTACACGACCCGGCGCTCGCTCATGCCTTTGGCGCGTCGAGGAGGTCGCCGCCTCCAGTGCCAGGAGTGGTTACCCCGCCCGAGGGCAGGAACGGCAGACCCCAGGCCTCGAGCTGGACGGAGAAAACGAGGATGAGGAGAAGGCCCAACCAGAACGCGGGGATCGCAAAACCGGCGACCGACATCGCGGTGAGCGCGTGGTCGATCTTGCTGCCGCGGCGCAGCGCGCCGGTGACTCCCAGCGGGATCGAGATCAGGACGCCCATGAGGATGGCTGTGATCGTGAGCTCGAGGGTCGCCGGGAGCCGGTCGAAGATGTGGGTGGAGACGAGGCTCCCATCGATCATCGACCGGCCGAAGTCACCGTGCGCGATACCGGCGAGCCAGGTGATGTACTGGACGTACAGCGGCCGGTCGAGGCCGAGGTAGCGCTTGATCGCCTCTGCGTCCTCGGCCTTCAGGTTGGGGTTGAGGTCGACGCCTGGGATGTAGCTCCCAGCGGTGATGTGCATCAACAGGAACGTGATCAGCGTCACGCCGATCACCACCGGGATGGTGGCCAGCACCCGTCTGACCAGGTACTTCGCCAGCATGTGAATAAACCCTAGCCGGGCGGAGCGCCGCCCGGCTAGATTCCCTCCTACTTCCCGCTACTTACCGTCGGAGACGAAAACGTCCTTCATCCACGGACGCGCCTGGTAGGTGTTGTAGGGCCCGACGTTGAAGTTCTGAACTCGCTTGTTGATGCCCCATAGATAGTTGGGGTAGAAGAGGATGGGGGCCGGCAGCTCGTCGGCCAGGATGTTCTGAATCTGCGCGTAAATGGGCTTGCGCTTGGTGCGGTCGGTGGTCTGCAGGGCGTCGTTCATGAGCTGGTCGACCTGCGGGTTGCTGTACGACATCCCGTTGAGGCCGGCCGAGCCTATGCCCTTGGTGGTCCACAGAGTGGTCTGGTCCGGGTCGGTGTCCTGGTTGGCGATGCCGATCAGGATGATCTGGAATGTCTTCGTACTCCGGATCTGAGTGACCAGCGTCTGGAACGCAATCGCGCGCGGCGAGGCATCAACGCCGATGTCCTTCCACTGCTGCTGCATGACCTGGATCAGGTTCTCGCGCACCTTGTTGCCTGCGTTGGTGTTGACCTCGAACGCCATCCGAACGCCACCCTTGGCGCGAATGCCGTCCGATCCTTTCGCCCAGCCGGCGTCATCTAGCAGCTTCTCGGCCGCTGCCTTGTTGTACGGGTACTTGGGGCTGACGTTGGGGTTGTAGGCCCAGGTCGTAGGCGGAAGCACGGAGTCTGCCGGCACCGCCTGGCCGAAGTAGACCGCCTTCGCCATCGAGGTGCGGTCGAGCGCCGTGTGCAGCGCCTTGCGGACATTCTTGTCGCCGAAGATCTTGGACGCGGCCTTGCTCGGGTCGAGATTGAACTGGTAATAGACGAACCCAGGGTTTATGAACGCCTTGGCGGTGATCGTGGTGACGGTCTTCAGGTTGTCGAACTGGCTGGCGTCGGGCTGTCCGGTGTCTAGCTCGCCAGTCTTCAGCTGCTGCGCCAGGACGACGGCGTCGGTGACGACTTTGAAGATGTACTGGTCGAGGTGAGAGGCGCCGCCCCAGTAGTTGTCGTTGCGCTCGAGGACGACCTGCTGCCCCTTGTCCCACCTGTTGAACTTGAACACGCCACTCGAGACGGTCGGGGCCTTGGTGAAGAAGTCGTGGGTGTTGAGCGCCTTGGGCGTGACGCCGCCGAGGATGTGCTTGGGCAGGATCCCGTAACGGCAGTCGGAGTCGACAAAGTTGGCGAGGACCTTGCTGAACTTGAAGACGACCGTCTGCGGATCGGTCGCGGTGACGGACTGCAGAAAGCCTTCGAGGAGGGCTCGGTAGCGAGATACGAAGTCCTTCGTATCGGCCGAGAAGATCAGGTTGTAGGTGAACACCACGTCGTCGGCCGTGATCGGCTGCCCATCCGACCACTTGAGGTTCGGCCGGAGCTTGAAGGTGAAGGTGAGCTGGTCCGATGAGACGGTGGGAAGGGCGGACGCCAGCATCGGAATGTTGTCGCCGTTGGCGTTGAGGCTCAGCAGCCCGTCGAACAGGAGCCAGATCATCTGGCTGCTCGCGGTGTCGCCCGAGTTCAGGACGGCGAAACTGGAGATGTCGCTGATCGTGCCCTCGATCAGCTTGCCGCCCTTGACCGGCGTGAGCGACGTGCTGGGGGCTGGGTTGCCGCACGCCTCCAGGAAGTCGAGGATCCCGACGCTGAAGGCGGCGTAGGCGGCGGTCGCCCCCATCCGCCGGAGGAAGTCCCGGCGGGACCACTCCTTCAGGAACCGTTCGAACTGCTCGAACTCTCGGTCGCCATCACCCTCTTTCTGACTCATGTGTCGAACCCCCCTGGAAAGATGCTGATTGCTGACCAGCCATCATATTGGCGGACCCTGAAATGGTCAAAAAGAAGCTTTGACGGCCTCCACGGTCGCGGTCGGCGTCGCGAGGGTGGTGCTTCACCTACCGGAAAGCGGCTCGCTGAAGAGCAAGCGACGGGTCATCAGCGGCCTGCTGCGCCGCGTCCGGGCGGAGTTCCAGGTGGCGGCCGCCGAGGTCGGCGAGCGCGACCGCTGGCAGCTGGCTGAGCTCGCCATCGCCTGCGTCAGCGCCGACAGCCGCCACACCGACGAGGTGCTGGCCGCCGCCCTCAGGTACATCGAGTCGCACTCCGATGGGGCGCGGATCACGGACGTGTCGACTGAGCTGGTGAGACTTTGAAAGCGGTTGAGCCACGAGTCGACGACTTTGAGGCCACCCTTCCGTTCAAGCTCGATCCCTTCCAGCGCGAGGCCATCGACAAGCTGGACGGAGGCGTGGGCGGCGTCCTCGTCAGCGCCCCCACCTCGAGCGGCAAGACGGTCGTGGCCGAATACGCGATCTTCCGCGCCCTTCGCGAGGGCACGAAGGTCATCTACACCACGCCCCTGAAGGCTCTGAGCAACCAGAAGTACCACGACTTCGTGCGCGAGTACGGCGAGCAGAAGGTCGGGCTGGTCACTGGCGAGAACACGATCAACGACGAGGCACCGGTGGTCGTGATGACGACAGAGATCCTGCGCAATCTCATCTACGAAGACCCGAAGCGCCTGGATGCGGTCAGCTACGTGGTCCTCGACGAGGTCCACTACATCGACGACTTCCCCCGTGGCTCGGTGTGGGAGGAGATCGTGATCCAGGCGCCACGGTCGATCAAGCTCGTCGGCCTGTCGGCGACGATCGGCAACTACCGCGAGATCGCCGAGTGGATGGCGGAAAACCGCGGCGGCATGGAGACCGTATTCCACAACGTCCGGCCGGTCGAGCTGAAGATGTGGCTCTCCATCCACAACCGGTTCCTCACGCTCTTCAAGGAGGACGGGGGCATCGACCAGCGGACCTGGAGCAAGGCCGCCGAGGAGGAGGAGGCTTCCTACCGGGTGGGTCGCTTCTCCCGCCTGCCATCGAACGACCTCCTCAAGGTCATCGAAGAGCTGCGACGCCTCGACATCCTGCCTTCGATCTATTTCATCTTTTCTCGGCGCGGCTGCCGGGAGGCGCTGCAGCGCTGCTCGTATCACGATCTCGACCTGACCACCGCGGAAGAGAAGGAGGCCATCGACCGCGTAGCGGCCGAGAGGCTGCTCGGCCTCAAGGATAAGGACGAGGAATCCCTGTTTCGACGCATGGTCGATTCGCGACTGCTGCGCCGTGGCCTCGCCGAACACCACGCGGGTTTGCTGCCGTACCACAAGGAGATGGTCGAAGAGCTCTTCCAGCGCGGGCTGATCAAGGTGGTCTTCGCGACCGAGACGCTGTCGCTTGGGATCAATATGCCCGCCCGCGGCGTGGTCGTGTCCTCGTTCACCAAATTCGACGGAGTCAGCTTTTCGAACCTGACCACGGGCGAGCTGACCCAATTGATGGGACGGGCCGGCCGGCGGGGCATCGACGTCATCGGCCATGGGGTGATCCTCAAGGAGTCGGACGTCGAGATCGGGACGATCTATGAGGTCGCGATGGGCCCGACGCTGGTCGTCGAGTCGAAGTTCCTACCCAGCTACAACATGGCGCTCAACCTGCTGAGGGTCTACACGCCAGAAGAGGCCGAGGGCCTCATGGAGCGGTCGTTTGGGCAGTTCCAGAAGCGTCTCGCGGTCGACCGCACGCGCGAGCGCCTCGCCAACGTGCGCGCCCGGCTCGAAGACATCCGCCACATGTGGGACGACGCCGACGTCTCGATCGAGGACGTCGCCCAGTACTACAAGCTCGAGGACCGGCGACGGGCGATCCGGATCGAGCTCAAGCGGCTCCGCCGGGACGCCGGCGCGGAGCGCCGGAATCGCCGGGGTCGCCATACCAGGGCGCAGGGGCCGGCGAGCCGGGTGGTGCAGAAGCTCGAAGTCGAGGCCAAGGGCCTTCTGGAAAGGCAGAAGAAGTTGAAGCTCGTGCGGTCGCCTCGTTTCGGCGAATACCTCCAGCGCTACGGCGAGATCCGCGCGCTCCAGAGGGAGCTCGAGGCCGGCGAGCGCGAGGCGACCGGGCAGATGGACGAATACGCGCGCAAGCTTCGACGCCTGTGCCGGATCCTCGCCGAAACGGGATTCCTTGCCGCCAACCGGCCGACCGACAAAGGCCTTTTCGCGGCCCGCGTGTACGGCGAGAACACCATCCTGGTCACGGAGGCGGTGTGGGCAGGCTGGCTCGAGGGCCTCGCCTCTGAAGAGCTCTGCGCAGTCCTGGTGATGCTGGCCGCCGAGGATCGGGACAGAGGGCGGCGCGGCGGAGGGTCGGCCGGGCCGCGCCGGTATCCGACGCCGGCGATCGCTCAGACGGCGCGGCTCGTGCGCTCGCTTTATTTCCGCTTCGCCGACATGGAAAAAGATCTCGACGAGCCCAACCTGCGCCAGCCGTCGCATGACTACATCGACTTCGCGTATCGATGGTCTTCCGGCGAGCCCCTCGACCAGATCCCCCTCCCCTCGAACGTCGACATCGGTGACGCGATCAAGGCGATGAAGAGCCTTTACTCGCTGCTGCGCCAGCTCGAGTTCGCGCTGCGGCAGGCGAGGTCGCCCCTTCTCGACGTGGTCTCCCGCGCGGTCGCCCAGATGGAGCGCGACGTCATCAAACGAACCTAGGCACACTAGGCGGCGATGGCTAGCAAGAAGCGACGCATCCTGGTCACCGGCGTCGCTCGTTGGTGGGGAGCGCTCGTGGTCCAGCGACTGGTCGAGGACGCCGATGTGGCCGAGGTCATCGGCACCGACATCCGCGAACCGCGATATGACCTCGGCCGAGCCGACTACCTGAAGCTCGACATCCGCCACTCGCTCATCGGCAAGCTCGTGCGGTCGGTGGGCATCGACACGGTCGTCCACACGCTCACGCGGGTCGACTCCTTCGACCTCGACCCCCGGCGTGCTCACGAGATGAACGTGATCGGCACGTTGAACCTCCTGGCCGGCTGCGCCGGCAAGGACAGCCCGGTCAAGCGATTCATCCTCAAGTCGTCAGGCCACGTGTATGGGTCACGCGTCGACATGCCCATCGGCCTGCGCGAGGACCACCGGCTGGATTCCAACTCGAAGCACCAGTTCGTGCGCGACATCGTGGAGGTGGAGTCGTATGCGAGCGACTTCGCCGAACGCAACCCAGGCATCGACATCCTTACGCTCCGCTTCAGCAACAGCCTCAATCCGGATGAGCCGCAGCCGCTCGCGAGGTACTTTGACCTCGAGGTGGTGCCGACGGTGGCCGGGTTCGACCCGACCCTGCAATTGATTCACCGCGACGACTGCGTCGAGGCCCTCTACCTCGCCACCAAGCGTGGGCCGGCCGGCGCGTACAACATCGGTGCTCCCGGCGCGGAACCGTTGTCGAAGCTGCTGGACACCGCGGGCAAGCTGCACGCGCCGCTGCTCCCACCGTTCGGGCTGGAGCTGGCCGCATTTGCCCTGCGGCGCAGCGGATTGGCCTCCCTGTCCCCGCAGCTGCTGGACCTCCTGCGCTGGGGTCGCACCCTTTCCACCGCCAAAGCCGCCCGTCAGCTCCGCTTCCGCGCCGCCCGTGACACGCAGGCGGCGTTGGATGACTTCGTCCAGCAGCGCCGGGTGCTCCGCTACGAGCCGGACCGCCATGCCTACCAGTACGAGAAGGAGCTCGAGGACTTCATCCACAGCCGCCAGCTGGTTTCGGAGAACGGCGAAACGGAAACCCCCGAGCTTCGCGCTAAGGGTCGCCCCCGCCTCCGTCGATGACCAGCACCTCTCCGTTCACGTAGCTCGCGGCGTCGGAGACCAGGAAGACAACCGCGCCCGCGATCTCGTCAGGAGTGCCGATCCGGCCCATGGGGTTGGAGGTCATCACGCGATCCATGATCGCCTCATTGCTCCACAGGCCCTCCGCAAAACGGGTCTTGATGAGGCCCGGAGCGATGGCGTTGACTCGGATCTTGCCGCCAAGCTCGCGAGCAAGCTGGCGCGTGAGCATGATCACGCCCGCCTTGGTGATGTTGTAGATGCCCAATCCATGGCCGGGCCTGAGCCCACCGATGCTCGAAATGTTGACGATGGCGCCGCCGTGCTTCTCCATCGAGGCCGCATAGACGAGCTTGGTCAGGATGAAGATGCCGCGCAGGTTGACCTCGAATGTCTTGTCCCATGCCGGCAGGTCGGCACCCAGCATCGGACCGTAATAGGGGTTGGTGGCGGCGTTGTTGACGAGGATGTCGATGCGCGAGAAACGCTTCATCACCTCGTCGACAAGTCGCTCGAGGTCCTCCGGCTTGCCGGCGTGAGCGGCGATTCCCACGGCGCTCTCGCGGAACCGGGTGTTGATGCGCGCGGCCTCGTCGTCGAGGTCTGCCTGCTTGCGGCTCGAAAGGACGACCGTGGCGCCCTGCTCCGCCAGAGCTTCCGCCGTGGCGCTTCCTATGCCGCGGCTCGCGCCCGTGACCAGGGCGATTCGACCTTCCAGGCTGAATCGGGAGGCGTTCGGCACGGCTGATACGATAGGCCACCCATGGCCACGATCTCGGGGAAGGCGGCCGAGGACATCCTCGAGCGCATCTTTCAGCCGGCGACCAAGCCGAGCGCCATGGACCAGGCCGAGGAAACCCTGCGGCACCCCAAGCGCCTGGTGTACGTCGCCATGTCGAACAAGGCCTTCTACTGGCGGGCGCACAT
>WNFA01000926.1_pt1 | contig 23796 bp, 18 predicted proteins | sample 5400481 | NCBI WGS metagenome assembly WNFA01 (sample SAMN13153340, study PRJNA577476) | soil metagenome | isolation source: 120 cm saprolite under Douglas fir tree site 2 hole 1 replicate 2 | place: USA:California | collected 2015-04-18 | reverse complement strand
TCGAGGATGGCGAGCGCCTCGGCGGTGGTGTTGAGGAAATAGCCGGGGATGTCGCGCGGATTGATCGGCTCGATCAGCAGGGCGATGCCGTGCGGCGCGACGAGGTCGGCGGCGCGGCGCAGATTGGCGACGAGCACGGAAGCGCCTTCGGGTTTGGCGCGATCGGCGGGCCACAGGCCGGAGAGGACGTGGAGCCGCTTGCACCCGGTCGACAGCGCATAGCCCAGCGCACGCTCGGCGCCGGCAGTGAAATCTGCCTCGCGGCCGGGCAGCGCGCCGCAGCCGCGCTCGCCGCCCGCCCAATCGCCGGACGGCAGGTTGAACAGCACCGGCATGAGGCGGTGGCGGTCGAGCCGCTCGGCGATGGCGGCGGCCGGCGCTTCATAGGGAAAGAGGCATTCGATGCCGCGAAACCCCGCTGCCGCGGCGGCGCCGAAGCGGTCGAGGAACGGCAATTCCTGGAACAGATAGCTCAGATTGGCCGCGAGTTTCGGCATCATCGCCTCCGACGAGCAGTGCAGAACCACCAGCTCGCGCGCGACAGCGCTCCGGACAAGCCGCGGGCCTACGCCGCACCGCGGAGGATCAGCCGGGCAGCACTCCGGCGACGGCATGATAGACCGTCACCGCGCCGACGCCGGCAAAGAACAGGAGGATCAACAGCAGGGTCACGCGCAACAGGCTAGGGCGCCGACGCGGCGCGTCATCCCCGGCGATCGCCGAGGAAACAACGAGACGGTCGCCGGCGGTGAAGACCGGCGCCGACCGCTCGCCGCGGCGCGTCTCGCCCAAAAAACGCAACGGCGCAACGGCGCCGCTGTCTTCGCTGCGCGGCTGGGTGCGCATCGGCACGGGCTCGCGGACGGGCGAGGCGCCGGGCGCGGCCAGCTGCGGGTCGGGGCGGTCTTTGGGGCTCGGGCGAACGGGAGACGGCATGGGCGACGGTGCTCTTCGAGAGGGTTGCGCGACCCTGACACCCTCTTGTGTCGAGAGTTGGGCAAAGCCCGCCACACCGCCGCCGCAATCGTTAACGCCCGATCCGGGCGTCTCCGCCCCCGGGCGCCGTCGATGCCACATAGCCAATTCCATCTTGACTGATTCATAACCGTAGAGTTATTGATCTGGCATGCAGACAGTGCCCGATCGCCTCTTCAAGACCCTCGCCGATCCGACCCGTCGGGCGATCTTCGAACGGCTGATCCGCGACGGGGAGCAGACCGTGCGGGCGCTGACGGATCGCGCCGGCGTGTCGCAGCCAGCGGTTTCCAAGCACCTGGGCGTCTTGAAGCTCGCCGGCCTGGTTCGCGATCGGCCCGAAGGACGCTCGGTCCACTACAGCGCGGAGCCGCAAGGGCTGGCCCCCTTGATCGACTGGATGAGCCTCTATGGCGCTTTCTGGCGCGACCGGTTCGATCGCCTCGAAACCCTGTTGAACAGGATGGACCAATGACCAAACGCGCCGCCGCCACGCGTTCCCTCGTCATCGAACGGGAGATGCCGCATCCGCCGGAAAAGGTCTGGCGCGCCCTCACTCAAGGCCCGCTGATCGAGGCGTGGCTGATGAAGAACGACTTCCAGCCGGTGGTCGGCCACAGGTTCACCTTTCGCGCGACGCCGATGCCGCATTGGAACGGCGTGACCGATTGCGAAGTCCTGGTCGTCGAACCCAATGAACGGCTCTCCTATAGCTGGAACGCTTCGGGGGAAGAGGCGGCGGGGGGACTGAAGACCGTGGTCACTTGGACGCTGACGCCGACGAAGGGCGGCGTTCTCGTGCGCATGGAGCAGTCGGGCTTCCGGCCGGAAGACGAGGCCAACTACCAGGGCGCGAGCTATGGCTGGCAGCGGTTCGTCGGCGGCCTGGAGCGGGTCGCCGCAGGGCTGGACTGACACCGCCACTTGGCGCGACATTCCCTCGTCGCGTTCCGCCACAGCAGTGACGGACGAACCCCGCGAGACATGACAAAAGACCGGTTCCCGTGGAACGCGAGTGGCCGGCCCCGGAGAGTAGGGCAAAGCCCGCCACACCGCCGCCGCGGTCGTTAAGGGCCGTAGCGGGCCGCCCCGGCCCTAGGCGTTGGCGCCGCCGCTGAAAGGCAGGGCGCGGATGCGCTTGCCGGTCGCGGCGAAGACGGCATTGCTGACCGCCGGCCCGACCGGCGGCACGCCCGGCTCGCCGACGCCGGTCGGCTTCTCTGTCGAGGGCACGATGTAGACCTCGACCTTGGGCATGTCGTCGATGCGCAGCACCTGGTAGTCGTTGAAATTCGACTGCTCCACCGCGCCCGCCTTCAAGGTGATCGCGCCATAGAGCACGGCGCCCAGGCCGAAGCCGATGCCGCCTTCCATCTGCGCCTTGATCACGTCGGGATTGACGGGCACGCCGCAATCGACGGCGCAGACGACGCGGTCGACCTTGATCTTGCCGTCGGACGCGACGGTGACCTCGGCGACTTGCGCCACATAGGTGTTGAAGGATTTGTGCACGGCGACGCCGCGTCCGCCGCCCTTGGGCAGCGGCCGGCCCCATCCCGCCTTCTCCGCAGCGAGCTTGAGGACACCGCGATGGCGCGGCTGATCCTTGAGCAGCGCCATGCGGAACGCGACGGGATCCTTGCCCGCTTCATGCGCGACTTCGTCGATGAACACCTCGGTGGCGTAGGCGGTGTGCGTGCTGCCGACCGAGCGCCACCACAGCACGGGCACGCCGACTTCCGTCGTGTGCAGCTCGACGGCGAGGTTGGGGATGGCGTAGGGCAAGGTCGACGCGCCCTCGACCGAGGTCTCGTCGACGCCGTCCTTGACCATCACCGCGGCGAAGGGCGTGCCCGCCAGGATCGACTGGCCGACGATGCGATGCCGCCACGCCACGAGCTCGCCCTTCTGGTCGAGCCCGGCCTCGATGGCATGGACATACATCGGGCGGTAGCGGCCGCCGCGGATATCGTCCTCGCGCGTCCAGATCAGCTTCACCGGCTTGCCATCGGCGCCGAGCGCCTTGGCGATGCTGACGGCCTCGACGATGTAGTCGGAACCGGCGTTGGCGCGACGCCCGAAGCTGCCGCCGGCATAGAGCGTGTGGATCGCCACCTGCTCCGGCTTGAGCCCGGCGGTCTTCGCGGCGTTCGCCTGATCGACGGTCTGGAACTGGTCGCCGGCCCAGATCTCGCAGGCCTCGCCGGTGAGCTTGACGACGCAGGTCAGCGGCTCCATCGGCGCGTGCGCGAGGTAGGGGAACTTGAAGGGCGCGGCGAGCCGCTTGGCGGCGCCGGCGAAGGCCGCATCGACATCGCCTTCCTTGCGCGCCGGCGTGCCCGGCTTTTTCGCGAGCTCCTCATAGGCGGCGGCGAGCTCGGGCGTGCCGCGCTTCTCGGCGGCGCTGTCGTCCCACTCGATCTTGAGCGCGTCGCGGCCTTGCTTCGCTGCCCAGAAATTTTTTCCGACCACGGCGATTCCGGCCGGGATCTGCACGACATCGACGACGCCCGCCACCGCTTTCGCGGCGGCCGGATCGAGCGAGCGCACCGTCGCGCCGAACAGCGGCGGGCGCTGCACCACCGCGATGACCATGTCCGGCAGCCGCACGTCGAGCGCGAATTGCGCGGTGCCGTCGGTCTTGGCGTGCGTGTCCAAGCGCGGCACGCGATGGCCGATAAGGCGAAAATCCTTCGCGTCCTTGACCGCGACGTTCGCCGGCACCGGCTGCGCCGCCGCCTTGGCGGCGAGCGCGCCGAATTTCGCGCTGCGGCCGGAGGCAGCGTGCTTCACTACGCCGCGCTCGACCGTGATCTCGGCTGCGGGCACATTCCATTCCGCGGCCGCCGCGGCGACCAGCATGGCGCGCGCGGTGGCGCCGGCCTGGCGCAGCTGGTCCCACGAATTCGCCATGGCGGTGCTGCCGCCGGTGCCCTGGATCTGGCCGAACAGGAGATTGTTGTAGCGGCTGGCATCGGCCGGCGCGGCTTCGGCGCGCACCTGCGCCCAATCGGCGTCGAGCTCCTCGGCGACGACGGTGGCGAGCCCGGTATAGGTGCCCTGCCCCATCTCGACATGCTTGATCACGACCGTCACGCTGTTGTCGGGCGCGACGCGCACGAAGGCGTTGGGCGCGAGCACGCCGTCGGCCGCCGCAGCGGCGGCGATGCGCGGCACGCCGGTCCAGTGGAAGCCGATGGTCAGGCCGGCGGTGGCGGCGGCCGCGCCCTGGAGAAAGCGGCGGCGGCTGGTGTGAGCGAGAGAGCGCGCCATGATCAACCCTCCATGATGCGGGCCGCCTCGTGGATGGCGGCGCGGATGCGGACATATGTCGCGCAGCGGCAGATGTTGCCGTTCATAGCGCTGTCGATGTCGTGGTCGTTGGGCTTGGCGTTGTCGGTGAGCAGCGCCGTCGCCGACATGATCTGGCCGGATTGACAATAGCCGCATTGGACGACGTCGAGCTTGCGCCACGCCGTCTGCACCGCCTTGGCCTGCTTGCTCGACAGGCCCTCGATGGTCGTCACGCTCTGGTCGGCGACAGCGGAGACCGGCGTCACGCAGGAGCGTGTCGCCTGCCCTTCGATATGCACGGTGCAGGCGCCGCATTGCGCCATGCCGCAGCCGAATTTGGTGCCGGTCAGGCCGACGACATCGCGGATCGCCCACAGCAAGGGCATGTCCGGATCGACATCGAGGGAAATGGGCTTGCCGTTGAGCGTGAACGAGACGGCCATGAGTCTCTCCTGGGAGTATGTGTAGGGCGCCAGCGCCCGCCCGTCGGCGCTGGAGGCCATCAGAATAGAGCAACCCGCCGCGCCGCGCGCATGCCGTGCTCAGCCACCAGCCATGTGCCTTCGGCAACCGTCCCGCCCTTGCGGACGCGACGGCGAATCCCCACCGGCGGGAGCCGCCGCTTCGCGCTTATTCGGCCGCCACCGACTTCGCGCGCGTGCCGCGCAGCTGCGAGGCGAGTTTCGCCTCGATCGCCTCGATGGAGCGTCCCTTGGTCTCGATGCCGAGCGCCAGATAGACGATGCCGGCGAGCGCGAACCAGCCGGCGAGATAGAGGAAGGCGGGGATGATGGCGTCGACCACGACCTCGGGCTTGACCACATTCGAGGACCCGACGATCAGCGCCAGGCCGAGCGGGCCGATGATCTTCCCGATCCCGCCGAAGCCGTAGGCCGAACCCATGCCGGTGGTGCGCAGCCCTGCCGGCCAGACCTCGGCGGCGTAAGGGCCGACGATGGCGAAGCCGCCGCTGCCGAAGAAATAGCAGGGAAGCAGCAGCAGCCAGAACACAGAGACCGTGCCGATCATGCCGCTATGGAACACGCCCGCCAGCACCACCGCGATCGCCGCGCCGATGCCGAACAAGCCGCCGGAGGGTCGGCGGCCCCATCGATCCGAGAGCCAGGAGAAGAAGATCCGCCCGATGATCCCGGCGAAGCTCACGAAGATCATCAGGAAGGACGCCTGTTCCGGCGGGACGCTGAGGAGCAGCACCAGCAGGGTGGGCGCCCACAGCTCGACGCCGTAGATGCCGGTCTGCGCGCCCAGATTGCCCAGCCAGGAGACCGCGAGGCTGCGGGGATAGCGGAAGATCTGGGCAAGGCTGCTCTTTTCGGGAGCCGCCATATCCGCCGCCTGCAGGGTGATCTGTTTCGGATCCATCTCGAGCGCCCAGGCGAGCGCCCGGCGCGCTTCCTCGCCTCGGCCCATGCGCAACAGCCAGCGCGGCGATTCCGGAACCCAGGCGCGGATCAGCAACGTCAACGCCGCCGGCAGGAGCCCGACGGCGAACAGGCCGCGCCAACCGACGACCGGCGCCAGAAACGCGCCGAGGACCGAGCCGAGCAGCACGCCCATCGGCACGAAGACCGTGACGAGGCCGCCGATCAAGCCGCGCTTTGCCGTGGGCACGAATTCCTGCACCAGCGGCAGGTCGACGCAATAGAGCCCGCCGACGCCGAATCCGACGATGAAGCGGAAGACGGACAGGAAGATCCAGCCTCGGTCCGGCGTCAGCGCCAGGACGCCGGTGGCGATGGAGAAGTTGAGCACGGTGGCGATGAAGACCTTCTTGCGGCCGATCCTGTCGGCGAGCGAGCCCCAGAAGAATGCACCCGCCATCGCGCCGATGCCCGACGACAACAGGATCACCGCCGACTGGCCGAAGGTCAGCTGCCACGGCTTGACGATGAAGGCCAGCACGAAGCCGATGAGGAAATAGTCGAAGAACTCCAGCATGTCGCCGAGGATCGCCGCGGCGATGATGCGATACTGGTTGCCGGTGAGCCGCGTCTGCTTGTCGAGAAGCTCGATCATGTTTCCCTCCCTTTCGGCCCCGGGCTGCTTCTGCGCGCCGAGTGCTCAGTCGCTTGTCGATCGGCGCCGCTGCGGCAGGCGCCTCCCTACTTGATCGCCAGCGGGTTGGCGGGCGAGCCGACGGCGCCGGTGATCGGCAGCGCCGGCGCCACGAACATGAATTCGTAGCGCTGGTCCTGCGCGCAATCCGCGGCGAGCTCGGCCAGGTAGAAGATCTCGCCGACGGTGAGGCCCATGATGGGAATCGCGATCCAGTGCCAGGGCTGCGTCGCCTCGTCGGTCTCGTTGGGCCTGACCTCGACGCCCCAGGTGTCGGTGACGATGGCCGCGACCTGCTTCGCATGCAGCCAGTCGAGCGTCTCGAAGGCGAGGCCCGGTGCGTCGCCGCCGGAATAGCCGTCCCAGTTCCGCTCGGCGAGCTTCGCCTCCATCTGCCCGGTGCGCACGATGAGGTAATCGCCGCGCCCGACCTGGACGCGGAAATGCCGCTCGGCCTTGTCGAGATGGTCGCAGGTGACGGCGAAGCCGTCGGGCAGGTGGTCCATGCCGAGCAGGCGCGGGATGTCCAGCAGCACGCCGCGGCCGACCATCTTCTCGCGCGTGTTCTCGATGCCGCATTTCTGCGCGCCCGCCGAGGTCACGGTGCGGCAGTCATAGCCGTTCCACATGTGGTCGCCGTAGAAGATGTGGCCGAGCCCGTCCCACTGCGTGCCGCATTGCAACGGCATGATGATGATGTCGTCGGCGCCGCGGATCTTGCGGTGGTCGAGCACGCCGGAATAGGCGTCGGTTCCCGTGCGCAGCATGACGTGGATCGGATTGAAACGGCCAAGCGCGGGATAGTTGGTTTTGCCGCCCTGCGGGCCCTTGGCGTCGTAGGCAAGCGCCAGCGACATGACCTTGCCCTTCTGCACCAGCCGCGCCGCCGCGACGATGTCCGACGCTTGCGTGAAGTTGAGCGTGCCGAGCTCGTCGTCGGCGCCCCAGCGGCCCCAATTCTTGAGCCGCTCGGCCGCCGCGCGGATGTCGTTGATGGTCAGCTTGCGGGTCGCGCCCTCCGTCCCGGCCATTCCTTTCCTCCCGATTTTTTCATGGCATGGTTCTTGGTGCCGACCCGCTGACGCCGCCCCGTCCCTATTCGATCTGCCCGGCGACGATGGTGGCGCCGCCGGTCGCGAAATTCGGCACGTCGGCGACGATCTTCTGGAACGCGGGCGAACCGGTCACGCTCTGCATCTTCTTCATGTTGCTGAACCACAGCTTGGTGACGCGGTAATAGGCGGGCGGCTTGCCGTCCGGGCCGGGCAGCCCCTTGGCCAGCTCGATATGCTTGATGCCCTTGACCTTGTAGACCATCGGCATATGCGTGCCGAGACAGTATTTCTCGAACGCCGCCGGGTCCTTGGGCGCGCCGTAGAGCACGGTGAGCTTGACGCCCTTGGCCTTCGCCTCGGCGCTCGGCATCGTCCCCATCAGCAGCGCCGCGCCGGCGCCAAGGCCGAGGCCCACCGCGCCGCGCCGGCTCAATCCGCCTGATCTGCTGTTTCCGCTCATGATCGTTTCCCCCTTCATGTGAACCCTGGCCCGCCGACGCGGCGCGGCATTTGCCGCGCGATGTTGGCACAATCAAGCCCCGCCGGGGAAGCGAATGCGCTTATGGACGCTTTTCTTTCGCCATGCGCAGGCTTGGCCGGTCAAGCCCAGTCATGACGTCGTAATTTCCTGCGTCTCCTACACCGGCTTCAGCACGAAATCGTATTTGACTTCGAGCGCCTTGCCCTCCGCCTTCGGCGTGAAATCGGCGACGAGCGAATTCTTCACGGCGAAGACGACGTCGCTGTCGAGGTAGCGGTCGCCATTGGCGAAGATGTGCGTGGCGCACGGCTCGTGGCCGGGCGCGGAGACGATGAAGTGGATATGCGCGGGCCGCATCGGATGGCGGCCCATGGCGTTGAGGATCTTGCCGACGGGCCCGTCGGTCGGCACCGGATAGCTCACCGGCTTCACCGTCAGGAAGGAGAACGCGCCCTTGTCGTCGCTGCGGAACTTGCCGCGCATGTTGAAGCGGTCCTGCTGCGGGTCCTGCGAGCTGTAGAGCGCGTTGGCGGCGGTCTGCCACACATCGAGCACGGCGCCCTTGATCGGCTTGCCGCCGAGCGACAGCACGCGGCCCGACACCTCCGTCCGCTCGCCCGGCCCGCCATGCGATATGTCGGCGCCGTTGGGCAGCTCGGGCGCGCCCTCGACATAGAACGGCCCCAGCACCGTCGATTCCGTGGCGCCGGTCGGCGTCTTGTGGTTGAGCGCGTCGACCAGCATCGACACGCCCAGCACGTCCGACAGCAAGATGAATTCCTGCCGGTCGGCGTCGCATTTCTGCCCGGCTTGGGTGAGGAACTGGATGCCCTCGAACCACTCGGCCTCGGTGAGCTCGACCTCGCGCACGAAGGCGTGCATGTGGCGGATCAGGCTCGCCATGATCTCTTTGAAGCGCGGGTTCTCGCAGCGGGCAAGCCGCGCCAGGACGGCGTCGGTCAGGTCGGCTTCGCTGAGGTTTCGCGTGGACATGCTGTTCTCCTTGGGGATCAGGCGGCCGGCCGCCTTCCGTGATAGGCGTCCTCGAGCAATTTCCGCACCCCGTCCTGTTCGACCGGGCGCGGATTGTAGTAGGGATTCTCCGTGGCGAGCTGCGCCGCGCGGTCGAGCCCGTCCTCGGGCATGCCGATATCCTTGAGCGCGAGGGGCGCGCCGATCGACTTGGCGAGGTCGTAGAGCCCTTGTGCCGCATCCTTGGCGCCGAGCCCGGCGGCGATGATGCGCATCACTTCGGGCACGGCAGCGCGATTGTAGGCGGTGGCGTGCGGCAGGATCACCGTGTGCACCTCGGCATGCGGCAGGTTGAAGCTGCCGCCGAGCGTGTGGCAGAGCTTGTGATGCAAGCCCATCGACACCGCGCCGAGCGCCGCGCCGGCGAGCCAGGCGCCGTAGAGCGCCTCGCCGCGCGCCTCGATGTTCTCGGGCTCGCGCACCACCATGGGGAGAGCGTGCGCCAGCGCGCGCAAGCCCTCCGCCGCCATCAGCGAGGTGATGGGGTTGCCGTTCTCGGCATAGAGCGCCTCGACGCAATGGGCGATCGCGTTCATGCCCGACGGGCCCGACACCGTCGCCGGCAGCCCCACCGTCAGATTCGGATCGTAGATCACGATTCGCGGCTGCGCCTTGGCGTCGCGCGCGGTGCGCTTCAGCCCGGCCTCGGTCATGCCGTAGATCGGTGTCATCTCCGAGCCCGAATAGGTCGTGGGGATGGCGATGATGGGCAGCTTGGTGTCGACGGCGATCGCCTTGGCGAGGCCGATGGTCGAGCCGCCGCCGATCGCCACGATGCAGTCGGCCGCGATGCGGCGCGCCATCTCGCGCGCGGCGCGCGCGGTCTCGACCGGGACATGCATCACCGCCTCGGCATAGATGCCGGCGGTGGCGACACCGAGGCGGCGCGACGCCTCGTCGGCGAGCTTGCGCTGGCCGGGCGTCGACAGCACCAGGGCGCGCTTGGCGCCGAGCGCCTTCACTTCGTCGGCGAGCCGATCGATGGTGCCGGGGCCGAACACCACGCGCGAGGGAAGCAAATCATAGACGAAGCTGCGCATCTCCACTCCTTCAATATTCGATCAGGCGCGCCATGGCAGGTGCGCGGCCGTCTCGACGAAGCACCAAGTGCCCTCGCCCAGCTCCGCCGGGAAGGGCGCGACGACCAGCTTGCCGCGGCGCGCGCTCTCAAGGCCGCCGCCGCGCAGCTTGGCCTGCGCCGCATCGAGCGAGCCGACCGCGACGCCGTAGCCGGCCATGAAGGGCAAGCCCGATTTGGGCATGCGCGGCAGGATGACGCCGATCGCGTCGGTGGTGGCGAGCTGCACGCGGCCGCGCTCGAGCATGATCGCGTGGCCCCAGCGGTTCGCCACGGCCGGGCGATCGGTGAAGCGCGCGAAGCGCCGCGCCGCCTCGTCGACATCGGCGACGGCGATCACGACATCGACCAGCGCGAGGGCGCCGTTGGGATGCGTGAGCCAGCGCTGCTGCCACACGGTGTCTTCGGTGCGATGCGTCAGGATCTGGATGCGTCCCTCCGCCATGGCGCCGGGCTCGACGCGCGCCACGGTGAAGGCGGCCTTGCCGGTGCCGCTCTCGGTCGCGACCGGGCGCTCCATCTGCACCAGCGGTCGCGTCTTGAAGCCGGCCTCGGTCAGCCGCGCATGCGCCTTGGCGGCATCGGCGACGGCGAAGGCGGCGAGATGCACGCCGGCATAGCGAGCGAGCGCCTCGTCGAGCTCGCGGCCGAGCGGCGTGTCCGCCGTCTTGAACAGCATCTCGAGATATCCCCGCCGCAGCATCGCCGTGACGTTGCCGGTGCCGGTCGGGCGCGGCGCGCCGCCGGCGGGATCGGGGTTGACCTGCACCGAGATCGGCGTCGGCGCGAAGCCGGCGCGCCCAAGCGCCCGGCTCGCCGCTTCCGGCTCGCGCACGAAATGCCCGACATGGTCGAGAAAGATCTCGTCGCCGATCGGCAGCTGGCGATCTATTTCCGCGGCGCTGAACACATGGGTCATGTCGGAAGCGCTTTCGGCGGCGGCAGGTGTGCTCATCGAGAGGGCACCGATCGCGGCGGCGTGCTTCAGCAGGGTTCGGCGGTCGAGGGTCATGCGATATCCTGCCGCTTCCCCTCACCCTCCCGTCGCTGCACGCCGGGTCCCTCCCTCTCCCGCATGCGGGAGAGGGGAAAGACGCGATTTGAAACCCCTCTCCCGCATGCGGGAGAGGGAGGGACCCGCGCAGCGGGAGGGTGAGGGGGCGCTCACGACAAGTTGCAGCTACGCCTGCACCACCAGCTTCTTGTTGGTGTAGGCCTCGAGGCCCTCGACGCCGCCTTCATGGCCGTAGCCGCTCTCCTTGACGCCGCCGAACGGCGTCTCCGGCGTCGAGATGGCGAGGCTGTTGACGCCGATCATGCCGGCTTCGAGCGCGTCGGAGATCATGTTCGCCGTCTTGGTCGAGGTGGTGAAGGTATAGGCGGCGAGGCCGAAGGGCAGCGAATTCGCGCGCTCGACCACCTCATCGAAGCTCTTGAACGGCGTGATCGGCGCCACCGGGCCGAACGGCTCCTCGGTCATGAGCCGCGCGTCGTCGGGCACATTGGTGACGACGGTCGGCGCGAAGAAGAAGCCCTGGTTGCCATGGCGGCCGCCGCCGGCCAGCACCTGCGCGCCGCGCTTCTTGGCATCGGCGACGAAGCTCTCCATGGCGTCGAGCCGGCGCGGATTGGCGAGCGGCCCCATGGTGGTGCCTTCGTTGAGCCCGTCGCCGAGCTTGATGTTCCTGGCGAAATCGGCGAAGCGCTTGGTGAAGCGGTCATAGCTCGCTTCCTGCACGTAGAAGCGCGTCGGCGAGATGCAGACCTGGCCGGCGTTGCGGTACTTGCCGGCCGCGGCGATCTCCGCCGATTTCTCCGGATCGGCATCGGCGAAGACGATGACGGGCGAGTGGCCGCCGAGCTCCATCGTCGTGCGCTTCATCCCTTCGGCGGCGAGCTTGCTGAGGTGCTTGCCGACCGGCACCGAGCCGGTGAACGACACCTTGCGGATGATGGCGGAGGCGATGAGGTGCTCCGAGATCCGCGCCGGCACGCCGAACACCAGGTTGAGCACGCCCTTGGGCAGGCCCGCCTCGTGGAAGGCGCGCACCAGCTCGACGCAGGTGCCGGGCGTCTCCTCGGAGGCCTTGATGATGATCGAGCAGCCCGCGCCGAGCGCGCCGCCGATCTTGCGCGCCGGCGTCACGCCCGGGAAATTCCACGGCGTGAAGGCGGCGCAGGGGCCGACCGGCTCCTGCACCGTCATCTGCCGCACGCCGGCGACGCGGCCGGGGATGATGCGGCCATAGGCGCGCTTCCCCTCCTCGGCATACCACTCGATGATGTCGGCGGAGACGGCGACCTCGATCTTGGCCTCGGGGAGCGTCTTGCCCTGCTCGAGCGTAAGGATGCGGGCGATGGCGTCGGCGCGCTGACGGAAGAGGTCGGCGGCCTTGCGCATGATGCGCGCGCGCTCGTAGGGCGCCGTCGCGCGCCAGATCTTGAAGCCCTTCTGCGCCGCGGCGAGGGCGCGGTCGAGATCGGCCGGGCTCGCATGCGGCAGCGTGGCCAGCGGCTTCTCGGTCGCCGGATTGATCACCGGCTCGCTGTCGCGGCCGCCGCCCGAAAGCCACTCGCCATCGATGTACAAAGCCAGATCCGTATACATCTTCGTCTCCTGCCCATAGCCAGCGCCAAGCGTCGGCCTCATCAATAGGGCGAAAACCGTGCCTCGCCAAGCCGAGCGAGCGCACCACCACAATTCCGCCCGCAAAACACCTCCGGTTGTGCAACATGCGGCTCTAAATCCGCCCGACCCCGCGCGCTTCATCGTCTCCTGACCGCCGCGGCCGAGCGACCCGGCGCTCGGACATAACCAAGGACATCCAGGGACGGAACACATGCGGCGCATCATCGTGGCAGGCGGCGCGGTCATGGCTTTGGCGCTCGTCGCCATCCCACTCCGGTATCTGCACGGCCCGGAATCCCCGGTAGCGGCTGTTGTCGCGGACGCGGCCGGATTGCCGCCGGACCGCGCGCCGCCGACGCCGGCGGAGGCGGCGCGACCGGCTTTCGCGTTCCGCCGGCTGCTGATCGACACCAGCGGCGTGGCGCCGGACGCGTGCTTCCGCTTCAGCCAGGACCTCGACCGCCGTGCCGAGGCGCATTACGAGGACTATGTCCGGGTCGAGCCGCGCATCGCTCCCGCGCTCCGCGTCGCCGATACCGATCTCTGCCTCGGCGGCCTGGTCTACGGCACGAGCTACAAGGTCACTCTGGCACGCGGCCTGCCGGCGCTGTCGGGCGCACGCAGCGAGCGCGAGGAGACGGTCGAGGTCAGCCTCGGCGACCGGCCGGCGCAGGTCACGCTGGCGGGCGACGGCTTCATCCTGCCGCGCGCGGCGAGCAACGGCCTGACGATCCAGACGGTCAATGTCGAGCGCGTCACGGTGCGGGTGCTGCGCATGAGCGACCGCCTGCTGCCGAGCAAGCTCCGCCAGACGAGCCGCTGGAACGATGTTCACGCCCTCTCGATCCGGCAGATCACCCGCTATCAGATCCGCGATCTGCTCAAGGACTCCGCGAGCCTCGTCTGGTCGGGCACCATGGCGGTCGAGGCCGATCACAACCGCCCGGTCCAGACCGCCTTCCCGCTTTCCGAGATCCTCGCGCCGGGCCGGACCGGCGCCTATCTCGTCATCGCCGAGAACGCCGCCACCGCGACGCCGGACCGGTTCTTCACCGCGCTCCGCGACAAGGATGACGAGCACTACGGTGAGCTGTGGGCCAGCGTGCCGGCGCATTGGATCATCGCCACCGACGTCGCCCTCAGCACGATGAGCGGCGCCGACGGGCTGCACGTCTTTGCCCGCTCGCTCGCTTCCGCCGATCCTCTGCCGGGCATCAAGCTGTCGCTGCTTGCCGCCGGCCAGGACCTGCTCGGCGAGGCGACCACCGACGCGGCGGGCCAAGCCAGCTTCGCGCCCGGCCTGCTGCGCGGCACGGGCGCCAATGCGGCGGCGGCGCTCCTCGCCTATGGCGAGAGCGATTTCACCCTGCTCGATCTCGGCCGTGCCGCGTTCGACCTGTCGGATCGCGGCGTCGCCGGCCGTCCCGCATCGGGCCCGGTCGAGGCGTTCCTCTATACCGAGCGCGGCATCTACCGCCCCGGCGACACGCTCAATGTCATGACGCTGCTGCGCGATCGGCTCGGCGGGGCCGTCGATGCCCTGCCCCTCACCCTCGTCCTGCGCCGGCCCGACGGGCTGGAGGCGAAGCGCTTCACCCTCGCCACCCAGCCGGCGGGCGGCTTCCGCCAGGACGTATCGCTGAGCCGCAGCGCCGCGCGCGGCGTGTGGAGCGTCGAGGCGCTCATCGACCCGTCGGGATCGCCGGTCGGGCGCGCCCAGTTCGAGGTCCAGGATTTCGTGCCGCAGAAGCTGAAGGTGACGCTCAAATCCGCGGCTGCGGCGCTGCGCCCGGGCGAGCCGATCGACGTCGCCCTCGACGGGCAGTTCCTCTACGGCGCGCCGGCCGCCGGGCTCAAGGGCGAGGCCGAGCTGCGCATCGTCCGCGACGCGACGCCGGTGCCGAGCGCGAAGGGCTATCGCTTCGGCCTGATCGACGAGCACATCGACGATTTGGTCCAGACGCTGACCCTCGCCGCGGCAGACGAGGCCGGGCACAGCGAGATCGCCGAGCCGCTGCAGCACCTGCCGCAGACCACCGCGCCGCTCAAGGGGCTGCTCTCCGCCGGCCTGTTCGAGCCGGGCGGGCGTCTCGTCGCCGAGCGGCTCGAGCTGCCGATCCGCACGCAGCCGCTGCTCATCGGCATCAAGCCGCGCTTCGCCGACGACCGCGCCGAGGCAGGCAAGGAGGCGCTGTTCGACATCCTCGTGTTCGACGCGGAAGGCCGGTCCGTCGCGCGGCCCGGCCTGCATTGGCGCCTGCTGCGCGAAGACCGCGTCTACGACTGGTACCGCGCCGGCCCCAACTGGACGTGGCACTACCACGTGGTCGACGAGGCGATTGCCGCCGGCGAGATCGACGCGTCCGCCGGCGCACCCGCGGTGCTGAGCGAGCCGATCCAGTGGGGCTACTACCGTCTGGTCGTCGACGATCCCGCGACCCAGGCCGCGACCAGCGTGCGCTTCCAGGCAGGCTGGATGGCGAGCGCCGAGGGCGCGGACACGCCGGACCGGGTCGATGTCGCGGTCGAGAAATCCGTCCTCGCGCCCGGCGAGACCACTCGCCTGCGCATCCGCGGGCCGTTCGCCGGCAAGGCGCAGGTGACGGTGGCGAGCGACCACGTCTTCGAGACGCGGCAAGTCGCCGTGGCGAAGGACGGGACCGAGATCGAGGTGACCGCGTCGGAGGAATGGGGCGCCGGCGCCTATGTGCTCGTCTCGCTCTACCGGCCGCTGGCCGAAGGGCAGCCGCACGATCCGGTGCGCGCCGTCGGGGTCGCCTGGCTCGCCATCGATCCCAAGCCGCGGACCCTGTCGGTCACGCTCGGCACGCCCGAGCGGGTCACGCCGCGCCACGGCGTCGCCGTGCCGGTCACGGTCGCCGGCGCGCTCGGCGACGGCGCCACCTTCGTCACGCTCGCGGCGGTCGATGAAGGCATCCTGCAGCTGACGCGCTTCAGCGCGCCCGATCCCGCGCAATTCCTGTTCGGCAAGCGCCGGCTCGGCATCGAGCTGCGCGACGATTACGGCCGGCTGCTCGACGGCAGCGCCGCCCGCGGCGCGATCCGCCAGGGCGGCGATGCCGCGGCCAGCGCCGCGAGCGTCGGCGGCCAAGGTCTGGCGGTCGTCAGCACGCGCACGGTCGCGCTGTTCTCGGGTCCCGTCCGCGTCGATCGCAACGGCACGGCGCAAATCATGCTCGATATTCCGGATTTCGAGGGCCAGCTTCGCCTGATGGCCGTGGCCTACAACCGCGGCGCGGTCGGCCGCGGCGAGGCACGGCTCACCGTGCGCGATCCCGTCGTCGCCGAGCTCGCTGTGCCGCGCTTCCTGGCGCCGGGCGACAGTGCGCGCCTCGCGCTGCTGCTGCACAATACCGAAGGCGCTCCCGGCGACTACCATGTGACGCTCTCCGCCAGCGGCGCGGCGAGGATCGCCGCCGACCATGCGCTCGACTACGCGCTCGGCAGCGGCGAGCGCAAGCTCGACCAGGCGGAGATCGAGGGGATCGACGAGGGTGTCGGCACGATCGCGGCCGATCTTTCCGGGCCCGGCGGCTACCGGCTCCATCGCGAATGGCAGATCGCGGTCCGCGCGCCGCAATATCCGATCACCCTCGAAGACACCGCCGCGCAGGCGCCGGGCGAGGCCTTCGCGATCGATGCCGGCAAGTTGAAGGCCTTCGTTCCCGGCACGGTTCGTGTGAGCCTCGGCTATTCGGCCTTCGCCGGGATCGACGTCCCGAGCCTGCTGCAATCGCTTTATCGCTATCCCTATGGCTGCACCGAGCAGCTCACCTCGAGCGCCTTTCCGCTGGTCTATTTCAACGACCCCGGCCTGCTCGGGCATCTGCCGCAGGACATCGGCGTCAAGGAGCGCGTGCAGCAGGCGATCGACACCCTCCTCGACCGCCAGGACGCGTCGGGCCGGTTCGGCCTGTGGCGGGCCGGCGACGGGCAAGCCTCCCCCTGGCTCAACGTCCATGCCGTCGACTTCCTGGTGCATGCCAAGGGCGCCGGTTTCGTCGTGCCCGACGCGGCCTTGCAGCGAAGCTATGCCTGGCTCACCGAGGCGATCCGGCGCATCGGCGAGGACAACCGCGGCATCTATGCGCACGCGCCCGATGCGACGCGGTCCTATGCGGCCTATGTGCTCGCGCGCGCCGGACGCGCCGAGATCGGCGAGCTGCGCCGCCTGCATGACACGGCGCAATGGGCGACGGTCGCGGGACAGATCGTGCCGGCCTCGGTGCACTGGCGCGGCGACGGCGCCGACGACGGTCTCGCGCTGCCCTTGAGCCTCGGCCAACTCGCCGGCGGCCTGCTGCTCATGGGCGACCGTGCGCGCGCGCACAGCGCCTTTGCCTTCGCCATCGCCAATCTCGACGCCGCGAGCTATCCGCGCTGGTGGTTTGACGACGCCTATTACACGCGCACCCGCGACCTCGCCGGGCTGATCGCGATCGCCGCGGAGACGGGCGACGCGGCGAGCGCCGCAGCGCTGCTCGACCGCTTCCGCGCGCTCTCGCCCAGCGCCGACCGCCTCAACACGCAGGAGAAGGCGTGGCTGCTGGCGGCGGCGCATGCGCTCAGCACGGACACGCGCGGGCACGGGCTCACGGTCAACGGCGAGGAGCGCGCGGCACTCAAGCTGCCCGTCGCCTTCGCGCCTGATGTCGCCGAGATCGCCGCCGGCTATCGCGTCGTCAACAGCAGCGGCGGCGTCCTCTGGCGCACCCTTGTCGTCGAAGGCGCGCCCAAGCAGGCGCCCTCCGCCATGGACCAAGGCTACTCGCTCAGCAAGGAGTATTTCCGCCGCGACGGCACGCCGGTCGATCCCGCCCACCTTGCCCAGAACGACCGCGTCATCGTGCTCTTGTCCGGGCGCGTGCACGACAGCAACAACCATCGCACCGTGCTGGTCGACATGCTGCCCGCCGCCTGGGAGATCGAGACGATCATCACGCGACCCGAGGAATATGCCTTCCTCGGCCTGCTCTCCAAGACGCGCCTGGCCGAGGCGCGCGACGATCGCTTCGTCGCCGCCTTCGACCTCGGCGACGGCTTCGCGCGCGGCGAAGGGCCGTGGCGTGACCGCGAGCGCGACGACGCCGACGCGGAGCTCGACCGCGACGAGTTCCGCCTCGCCTATGTGGCGCGCGTGGTGACGCCCGGGCATTTCGCGCTGCCGGCCGCCGTCGTGGAGGACATGTACCGGCCCGGCGTCATGGCGCGCACCGACGCCGAAGAGACGACGGCCGACCCGCGCTGAGGCCATGGCGCGGCGGCTCCGTCTCCTCTGCGCCGGCGCGCTCGCGCTGGTCGCGGCCGCCGCGCTGCTCGACCGCGCCTTTCCGCCGGACCTGTCGCGCTACGATCTGCGCTCGCCCGAAGTGCTGGACGCCGCGGGACGCCCGCTCAACATCTCGACCGCGGCGGACGGCACGTGGCGGCTCGCCACCACGCCGGAGCAGGTGAGTCTGCGCTACCTCGACATGCTGCTCGCGACCGAGGACCGTCGCTTCTGGCGGCATCCCGGCATCGACCCGCTGGCGCTGGCGCGCGCGCTCTGGCAGCTCGCGCGCCACGGCCATGTCGTGTCGGGCGGCTCGACCCTCACCATGCAGGTGGCGCGGCTGCTGACGCCGCACCCGCACGACCTCGCCGGCAAGCTTCGCGACATGGCGCGCGCCGTGCAGCTCGAGTACCGTTTCACCAAGCGCGAGATCCTCGCGATGTACCTGACCTTGGCACCGTTCGGCGGCAACATCGAGGGCGTCCGCGCGGCCTCGCTCATCTATTTCGACCGCGAGCCCGCCACGCTCACCGACGACCAGGCCGCGCTGCTGGTAGCCTTGCCGCAGAGCCCGACGCGGCGGCGCCCGGATCGCCATCTGGCGCATGCGGCGAGCGCACAACGCAAGCTCTTCGCGCGGTTGCGCCCCGGCGAGGACAGCGCCCGCCCGCTGCAGCCGGTGCTGCGCCATCCCCTTCCCGCGCAGGCCCCGCATCTGGCGCAGCGCCTTGCCGGCGCCGCGGACGGCGCGGCGCTGCGCACGACCATCGACGGGACCCTGCAGCGGTCGGCCGAAGGCCTGGTCCGGCGCGAGCAGCGCTGGCTCGGCGAGGACGCCAATCTCGCCGCGCTCGTCATCCGCAACGAGGATCGCGCCGTGCTCGCCTATATCGGCGGCATCGACTATTTCGGCCCCGGTGGCATGGTCGATCTGGTGCGCGCGCGCCGCTCGCCGGGCTCGACGCTGAAGCCCTTCATCTATGGCCTCGCCTTCGACGACGCGGTGGTGGCGCCCGATACGCTCATCGACGACGCGCCGCTGCGCATCGGCGACTACGCGCCGCAGAATTTCGATCGCCGCTTTCATGGCCTCGTCACGGCGCGCGAGGCGCTGCAGCAATCCTACAACCTTCCCGCCGTCGCGCTCTTGAACGAGATCGGGCCGGCGCGCTTTGCGGCGGCGCTGCGCCAGGCGGGCGCGAGCTTGGCGCTGCCGCAAGGCGGCGAGCCGGGCCTGCCGCTGGCGCTCGGCGGCGTCGGCATCAGCCTCGAGGATCTCGCCGCTCTCTACGTCGCCCTCGCCGATGGCGGGCGCGCCGCGCGCCTGCGCCTGCTGGCGGATGAGCCGCCGGCGCCGGCAACGCCGCTCATGACCGCGGCGGCGGCGCTGGAGGTCGGCGACATCCTGGAGGGTACGCCGCGCCCCGACGGCGTCTCGCCGGCGGGGCCGCGGGCGATCGCCTACAAGACCGGCACCTCCTATGGCTTCCGCGACGCCTGGGCGGTCGGTTATTCGCGCGCCTACACGGTGGCGGTCTGGGTCGGGCGCAGCGACGGCAGCCCGCGCCCCGGCGCCTTCGGCCGCGAGACCGCCGCGCCCCTCCTGTTCCGCCTGTTCGACCTGCTGCCGGGCGAGCCCGACGCGCCGCTCCGGGTCGCGCGCGCGTCGGCCGACACTTCGTCCCGCCTTGCACCATCGCTGCGCCGCTACATGCCGCGCGGCGCCGCGGCCGCCGCCGGCGCATCGCCGCTCAGCATCGTGTTCCCGCCGGACGGCGCGCTCGTCGAGCTCGGGCGGACGGGCGCGGCGCCGGCGTCGATCGCGCTCGAGGCGAGCGGCGGCGTGCCGCCTTATCGCTGGGCCGTGAACGGCCTGCCGCTGCCGAGCGCGGCGGTCGGCGCGGCGAGCACGTGGCGGCCCGACGGCCCCGGATTCTTCCGCCTCTCCGTCAGCGACCGCGACGGCCGCGCGGTCAGCGAGCAGATCCGCCTGCGATGATGGCGGCTTCGTTCAGAATGCGGCCGCGCGCGCCAGCGCCGGCTGGCGGCGCGCGTCCTCGAGGATCATGTCCGCGCCCTTCTCGGCGAGCATGATGATGGCGGCGTTGGTATTGCCGGACACGACCGTCGGCATGACCGAGCCATCGACGACACGCAAACGCCCCATCCCGCGCACGCTGAGGCGCGTATCGACCACCGCCGCGGCATCCTCGCCCATGCGGCAAGTGCTGCTGGGATGATAGATGGTGCTGGCGCGCTCGCGGATGTGGCGCAGCAGATCCGCGTCGCTGGCATAGGCCGGGCCGGGCTCATACTCGGACTCGATATAGGGGCGCATCGCCGGCGCCTGCATGATGCGGCGCAGCAGCTTCAGCCCGGCCACCATGGTGCGGCGATCGTTCTCCGCGGCGAGGTAATTGAGCTGGATCGCCGGCCGCGCCGCGGGATCGGCGCTCTTGATGCGCACGAAGCCGCGGCTCTCCGGCCGCAGCTGGCAGATCGACGCGGTGAAGCCCGAGAAGGGGTGCAGCTTGTCGCCCATCTTGGTCGTGCTGAAATTGATGAAGTGGCACTGCACGTCGGGCGTGGCGAGACGCGGATCGGTGCGGAAGAAGGCGCCGGCATAGCCGGCGCTCACCGCGAGCGGGCCCCTGCGGTAAAGCGCGTAGCGCATGCCGATGCCGAATTTGCGCACCAGGCTTGCGACATCGTCGTTGAGCGTGATCGGCCGCGTGCAGCGATAGACCAGCCGCGCTTGCAGATGGTCCTGCAGATCCTCGCCCACGCCGCGCAGCTCGTGCACCACCCCAATGCCGAAGCGCTGCAGCAGCGCCGCCGGCCCGACGCCCGAGAGCTGCAGCAGCGGCGGCGTGGCGATGGCGCCGGCGGCGAGGATGATTTCGGCATCGGCGAGCGCGCGCCAGGTCTCGCCCTGGTGCTGGAACGCGACGCCGACGGCCTCCCGGCCTTCGAACAGCACGCGGGTCGTCGGCGCTTGCGTCAGCACGCGCAGATTGGGCCGCCGCCGCGCCGGGCGGAGATAGGCCACGGCGGCGCTGCAGCGCCGGCCGCGCCGCGTCGTGGTCTGGAAATAACCGGCGCCCTCCTGGCGCGCGCCGTTGAAATCGTCGTTGCGCGGGATGCCCGTCTGCTCCGCTGCGGCGATGAAGGCCTCGCACAGCTCGTGCGGGTCGCGCTGGTCGGAGACGCAGAGCGGGCCGCCGGCGCCGTGGAACGCGTCGGCGCCGCGCTCCTGGTCCTCGGCCTTCTTGAAATAGGGCAGCACGTCGTCGTAGCTCCAGCCGACATTGCCGAGCTGGCGCCAGTGGTCGAAATCCTCCTTCTGGCCGCGGATATAGATGCAGCCATTGATCGAGCTCGAGCCGCCCAGCACCTTGCCGCGCGGCTGAATGATGCGGCGGCCGTTGAGCTCGGGCTCGGGCTCGCTCTCATAGAGCCAGTTGACCTTCGCGTTCTTGAACAGCTTGCCGTAGCCCAGGGGGATGTGGATCCAGGGGTTGCGGTCCTCGCCGCCGGCCTCGAGCAGCAGCACGCGCTGGGTGCCGGACGCCGAGAGCCGGTTGGCGAGCACGCAGCCCGCCGAGCCGCCGCCGACGATCACGTAGTCGAAGGTGCCGCAGTCGCGCATCGGTGTCTTCCCAACGGTCGCTCCGCATCACTAGGGCGAGGAGGTGTCGCAAATCAAGCGCTTCGCGACGGCCGGCGGCGCGCCTGTCGCGCCGGGGCTGCACCGTTCCAGCGCTGGGGCCGATTCGCGCGGCCTGACCCGGTTTGGCCGAACCGATACTTTTGTGTTATTCTCGTTTTTGCGGCCAATATTTCGTGTACTTGGGCCTACCAAATCGACGGGCCTCTCGGTATTTGCGGCTCGTCCGGCACGCTCGTCCGGCCGCGCAACGAGAAGCTCAAGCGGGGAGGTAAGCCATGTCGCAGCTCGTCGCTCTTTCCGTCAGCATTGGCGTTCTCGGCGCCGTCTGGGCGTTTCTCGCGCTCGGACCGCTCGCCGGCTTCGTCCTGGTATGGGCCGGCTTCATCGCCTGGGGGTGCTTCTTCCATACGGGTGGCGATAACAAGGCATTGATCAAGACCATCGCCGGCAACGCCTATGGTGCGCTCGTCGCCTGGATCGCGTTCCTCATCATCGTCAATGTCTCGGTGCCGGCGCTGGGCGTGGTGTGGCCCGCCATCGTCGTCGGCGTCACCGTGTTCTTCCTGGTGATCGTCGCCTCGGTCGAGCCGTTGTCGTCGGTTCCGGCCAATGTCTACGGATATGCCGCGCTTGTCGGCTATGCGCTGCACCAGCCTTCGGCGCCCGCTGCGGCCGGCAAAATGGCGACCGGCCCGCTGCAGAACCTTGCCGCGGGCAGCTTCGCCAACCCGCTCGTCCTGCTGATTGCATCGATGGTGATCGGCGCGCTGTTCGGCTACGTGTCGGGGCAGCTCGCGAAAATGTTGACCAAGGGACCCGCCGCCGCGCGGGCCTAAGCCGGGTCGAGCGGCGGGCGACAGGAGAGGCGGGTCGTTCGCCTGCCTGCCCGCCGGCTCCCCATCGGCCACCGCCGGAAACAGCGGCGGCGGCGCTTGACAGACAGCCTACATTTCGATATAGTTGGAAATATGGAGAAGACAGCGATCATCGCCGCCCTGTCGGCGCTGGCCCAGGACACCCGGCTCGACATCTACCGGCTACTGGTGCAGGCGGGCGCCGACGGCTTGCCGGCGGGGCAGATCGGCGAGCGCCTCGACCTGCCTTCGCCCACCCTGTCGTTCCATCTCGCGCAATTGAAGCATGCCGGCCTCGTCACGCGTCGCCGCGACGGCCGCTCGATCATCTATGCCGCGAACTACCCCACCATGAACGGCCTCGTCGGCTATCTCACCGAGAATTGCTGCGGCGGCAACGCCGCGGAATGCGGCGACACCGCCTGCGCGACCGCCGCCCAGAGCCCGCGATCAAAGAGGAGGAGTGCCTGAGCCATGAAGCGCCTGCATGTCCATGTGTCCGTTGCGGATCTCGACCAATCCGTCCGCTTCTATGCGACGCTATTCGCCGCCGAGCCGAGCGTGCTCAAGCCTGACTACGCCAAGTGGATGCTCGACGATCCGCGCGTCAATTTCGCCATCTCGAAGCGCGGCGGCGCCGCCGGCGTGCAGCATCTCGGCATCCAGGCCGAGGACGCAGCCGAGCTTGCCGAGGTCTACGATCGCCTGAAGCAGGCCGAGCGCCCGACCGTCGCGCAAGCCGCGACCACCTGCTGCTACGCCAAATCCGACAAGCGGTGGATCGCCGATCCGCAGGGCGTCGCGTGGGAGACCTTCCTCACCCATGGCGAGGCGACGGTTTACGGCGAGAGCGGCTCTATCGCGAAATTGCAAGCGGCGACGGCAGAAGTGTGCTGCGAGCCGGCGCTGACCGCCGGCGCGGTCGTCGACAAGCCCGCGAAATCCGGCTGCGGCTGCGCCGCCTAGGGCGGCCATGGCGGAGAAAGTCTACGACGTCCTCTTCCTGTGCACGGGCAATTCGGCCCGCAGCATCCTGGCGGAGGCGCTGATCAACCACTGGGGGCGCGGCCGCTTTCGCGGCCACAGCGCCGGCTCCTTCCCCAAGGGCGTGGTGCATCCGCTGACGCTCAAGCTGCTCGACCAGCTCCGCCTCCCGCTGCCGCGCGCGCGCAGCAAATCCTGGGACGAGTTCGCGCGGCCGGGCGCGCCTGTCATGGATTTCGTGTTCACCGTCTGCGACCAGGCGGCGGGCGAAACCTGCCCGGTATGGCCGGGCAATCCGGTGACCGCGCATTGGGGCGTGCCCGATCCCGCCGCCGCGGAAGGTACCGAGGAGGAACGGATGGCGGCCTTTCGCGA